>JAABUK010001717.1_pt1 | contig 41153 bp, 33 predicted proteins | sample 5559141 | NCBI WGS metagenome assembly JAABUK01 (sample SAMN10711869, study PRJNA513367) | rock metagenome | isolation source: Antarctica rocks | place: Antarctica: Victoria Land, Pudding Butte nord | collected 2016-01-03 | reverse complement strand
CTGTTTTTACTTATTCAGCAAGACAATTAAAAAAATTAAAGAGCAGTTTAAAAATTTTGGAAGAATATAATTTCCAAAATTGGCAATCAGTAAACTAACTTTTACTTATTCAGCAGACCCTAATTATTCATTACCAGGCAAAAGCTTCATCTGAACAGCAGGTTTTAGCAGAAATAAAACTAAAAATATTACGTTAAAGGATTTGTACAATTTGTACAATTGCTATCTTAATTTTTTCCGTAATTTTACTGAAACGTGCCTCGTATGACATCTAAAATTTCTGAGGGAGTACAAATAAGCGTAGAAACATTTTACCAGCCTGATTACAGCAACCCTGTAAACGGTGAGTTTATGTTTGCATATCGTATCACTATTGAAAATCACAACAGTTATCCTGTGCAATTGCATCGCAGGCACTGGCATATTTTTGACAGCAACGGCGAATACCGCGAAGTAGAAGGCGAAGGCGTTGTAGGTCAGCAACCGATATTACAACCCGGCGAGCAATTTCAATACGTAAGCGGTTGCAATCTGAGAACAGAGATGGGTAAAATGTTTGGAAAATATGTAATGGAAAATGTCAACAACAAATTAACTTTTGAAGTTAACATTCCCGCATTTGAGATGGTGGTGCCGTACAAGATGAATTAGAGACAAGGTTGAAGGCGAAAGGTTTAGGGTAAAAGGAACCGATAGTTTTATTTGCCATTTTATAAATTCAACCTTACGCACCCTTATGGATTTCTAACAATTTTCATCATACACCTTACACCCTCCCCCTTATACCTTTCCCTCACGGTTTATACTTCGACTGCATAAAAATTGCTTTAGGGTCTGTCTTCAATAATTCTTCCAAAGAAACTTTCTCGTTTTTTTTCATCCATTTTTTTACGATTTGCCATCCGGTGAACTGGCCTATAAAACCGGGAGAGTCTTTTCCAAAAGCCTGGGTCAGCGGCGCTTCGTTCATATAATCTTTGGTTACAGACGGATCAGTCGTATACAAAAGATCGTTTTGGACAAAAAAACTCCAGATAGTTGCTTCATTGGCAAAACAGCCTTCTAATTGTTTTTGTGTATAACCTGTCTTTAATGTATCTGGCGTTTCAGGCATTAAGTGATCGAGCACATACAATCTTTTTCCTGCCTGAATCATTTGTTCCACTAATGGTCTGCCTGTATTATTATCAGGAAATATATCGTCAACAATAGTTTTGATACAATTAACCGGAATATATTCTTTATCAAACCTTCTTGAAATGTAGGCCGGGTACATCTCCTGACCTTCCTGGGTTTGGTAGAGGGAATAATTTTTCCCCAGGTAAAGTTGCAAACCGATAGCAAGAGCGTCGGTAGTTAAAATATTTCCATAGCTGTTTATCGGGCCTATAAAAGTGATCATTTTTGTCGGAAGCCTGTAAGAAGGAAAATAATATTTTACGAATTGCAATCCTCGCTTTACCTGTTCTTGCGTGGTGTTTAGATTTGTAAATACTTTGTCAGCAGAATCTTTCAAAGGAATATAAGAACGGATAAAAGCTGTAACCTGTTGCTCCACTGCTGCAGCACTGTCAGGGTGGGCAGGAAGCGCGAGTATATTAAACAAAAAATCCTGGAGAAAACCAGGGTATTTTTGATGCAATTGCTCAAGAGACTGATCTGTATGATTTGTATCAATTGAAAAAAAATCTTTTTCGAAATGTTGAAGTTGCAGATCAACCTTTATATTCGATACGTCGGGAATATTTCTGCCTTTGCAACCGCTGATTATTAGTATAATTAAAAGATAAAAACTAAATCTCTTCATATAAATATTCTTTAGGGCAAATTACAATAAGGCACGAACTTTACGCTTTACAATATGGTAATCATTATAATTGAAATATCTGAACTATGAAAATTGTACTTGCACAACAGAATTATCACATAGGAAATTTTGAAAAAAACACTGAAAAAATTATCTCTGCAATTGAGAAAGCAAAAGGCGACAGAGCTGACATTATTGTGTTTAGTGAGTTATGCATTTGCGGTTATCCGCCCCGCGACTTTCTTGAGTTTAATGATTTTATAGATAAATGTTACAAGGCTATAGATGAGATAAAACAACACGCTGATACAATAGGTGTGCTGGTTGGTTCACCGGCAAAAAATCCTGCGGCGGAAGGCAAAGATCTTTTCAATGCTGCTTTTCTTTTATATGAAAAAGAGGTAAAAGGCGAGGTGCACAAGACGCTGTTGCCTACGTACGATATCTTTGATGAGTACCGTTATTTTGAACCGGGTTTTGACTGGAATGTTCTTGAATTTAAAGGAAAAAAACTGGCCATAACCATATGTGAAGATATCTGGAATATTAATGATAATCCTTTGTACCGGGTTTGCCCGATGGATAAGCTGATGGAGCAAAACCCTGATATTATGATAAATCTCAGCGCTTCGCCTTTTGATTATATACACGAGGAAGAAAGAAAATCGGTAGTGAAATCAAATGTGCTGCAGTACAAATTGCCTATGTTTTATTGCAATGCGGTGGGCAGCCAGACCGAGGTTGTTTTTGACGGCGCTTCATTAATTTTTGATAAAGAAGGAACATTATGCAAAGCTTTACCATCATTTGAAGAAGCCGTAGACGGAGTTACACTAAATGAAGACGGAAGCATCGTTGAAGATACATTTGATTATATAAAACCCATTCCCCACATAAAACCAAATCCTTTAAAATATGATCCTAAACTTAATATCACAGGTATTCATACAGCTTTGGTTCATGGCATAAAAGATTATTTTTCAAAAATGAGTTTTACCAAAGCCATTCTCGGTTCTTCAGGCGGTATTGACAGCGCAGTTACGCTTGCGCTTGCCTGCGAAGCTTTGGGTAAAGAAAATGTAAGAGCAGTTTTAATGCCTTCGCCATACAGTACTGAGCACTCTGTAAATGATGCAGTAAAGCTTAGTGAAAACCTTGGCAACCCGTATGATATCATTAAGATTAAAGACATTTATGAGTCATTTTTATCTGCGCTGAAACCTGTTTTTAAAGACCTGCCATTCAGCATTGCAGAAGAAAATATACAAAGCCGTACCCGGGGAAACCTGCTGATGAGCATAGCAAATAAATTTGGTTATATTTTATTAAATACGTCCAACAAAAGTGAACTGGCAACCGGCTACGGAACTTTATACGGCGACATGGCCGGCGGAATTGGCGTGCTTGGCGATTGTTACAAACTGCAGGTATACGCGCTGGCAGAATACATTAACAGAAATAAGGAAATTATACCCGAAAACATTATTTATAAAGCTCCCAGCGCCGAATTACGCCCTGACCAAAAAGACGCGGACAGCCTGCCGGAGTACAAAATTCTCGATGAAATTCTGTACCAGTATATAGAGCGCCGCAAAGGCCCGCAGGAAATAAAAGACCTGGGTTTTGATGCAGCCCTGACAGACCGTATTTTAAAACTCGTAAATACAAATGAATACAAACGCAACCAGTTTTGCCCGATCATAAGAGTCAGTCCAAAAGCATTCGGCATTGGAAGAAGAGTGCCGATTGTAGGAAAGTATTTGTCGTGAGGAATTAAAGGTGGAAATATCTTAATGAATTCGAATATTTTAAATTGAACTTGCAATAATATTAAATGTATACTTCAACATTTACAACCTATATTAATCACAATAAGCTTATTGAATTGCGATAACCCGAAATTTATTATGAAAATAGAGGGAAAAAGAAATATTTTTTTATTTGGTGCTGGTGCTGCAATTGATTGGGGAGCGCCTTGCACCCCTGACTTAACTGAAAAAGTTTTAGAGTCAGGATTTAATATAAATGACAATAAAACAAGAATAACAAAATTTATTTATGATAAACTAAAGGATTCCGGTAGATACAGTAATGATGATATAAAATGTTTTTTCGGAAGTTTTAGATAGACGAGGCAGTGGTCGTAAAAAAATTGATGAACAATGCCATAGCTACTTTGAGGGAAAGGTAATTGTATATGGACTTGCGTTTAAAAAGTATTTAGAGTTGCAAATTTTTAATTGATTGTCCAAGCCGTGAAATTCATTACTAATAAATAAAGTGGTTATTAAATTCAGAACAAATAGAGCCAATTTAAGAAAGCAAAAAAGAATAATAAGGAAAGATTAATTAAAAAATTTTGTTAATAAGGTTTTGATAAGGATAAACTTAATTTTTAATTTTCCTAAATACAAGACTTAATCTTCGTAAATCTCAAACACGGAATTAAAAGAACCTGCTCCTTCGTACTGTTTACTGTTTTCCAGGTGTTTCCATTTCCAGTGCAGCTAAAAGCTGATAATTAAGAAAGTGCGATTTTAAGGTTTCATGTAAAAGTCATACAACTCAATAAAACGGGAAAGTTTTCGTTATAAGTTTTATCAGGGCCGCATTATGACAAACTTTCGTAATTGTTTATTAATTTCTTTTTATTTTGCGTTGTTTATTTGTACAAAAGTAAACGCACAAGATCTTCATTTTTCACAGTTCTTTGAAGCGCCGCTATTACGAAATCCATCACTTGCAGGAATATTTAATGGCGACATTCGCGTGCAGGGTATATACAGAAACCAGTGGGGCGCAGTTACAGTTCCATATAAGACAGGTTCATTTAACCTTGAGATTAAACATCCGATCGGCCACGCAGATGATTTTATTACTACCGGTTTGCAGTTGGTATATGATAAAGCAGGGGCAACAGATTTTACAACTTCAAGTGTTTTTCCTGCACTGAATTATCATAAATCTCTGAGCGGTGAAAAACGCAGCTATTTATCTTTAGGGTTTATGGGAGGAGTGATACAACGCCGTCTTGACCGTTCTAAAATAACTACCAACAGCCAGTTCGATGGAAGAGGCTTTAATCCTAATATGTCAAATGGAGAGACCTTTGCACACTCAAATTATGCATACCTTGATGGCAGTGTCGGAATGACTTATAATTCTGCCGTAACTGCAGACAAACCCGATGACAACTACTTTATCGGAATTGCTTATCACCATTTTAACAGGCCAAGAAATACATTTTATCAAAGGCCTGATATAGAATTAAATCCTAAATGGGTTTTTTCAGGCGGAGTGCGGTTCGGTGTCAGCGAAACATCTTATCTGACATTGCAGGCCGATCATTCTATACAGGGGCCTTCAAAGGAAACAATAGGCGGCGCTATGTATACGGTAAAAATAGGAAATGACTTGGAAAAATATGATTACGCTGTAAGCTTAGGCGGATTTTTACGTCTACAGGATGCATTTATCCCTGTTGTCAAACTTGATTACAATCCTTTTGCAATAGCTTTCAGTTATGATGTTAATGTAAGCGAATTAAAAACCGCCAGCCAGGGCCAGGGCGGCATGGAGCTTTCAGTAACATATACAGGTTTTTTTAACAGGGATAACAGCAGTCAAAACTCTGTTCGTTGTCCAAGATTTTAAGCAGGTTATTGTTATCCGTTTTGATGCAGTTATTGATTTGTATTAAAAGGAAGTTTCTTTTAACACAAACACAACTTTACTTATTTCTGTTTATTATCTTATAAAATGTAAAAAGTTGAATATTATTATTACTTTTTATTATAACTTGCGGAAGTGTTACAAGAGATTATAAAAAGACTTTTAATAGTTGTAATGTAAAAAATAGAAAATAAATTTTATAGCCAAACTTTTGTAATATTAGATATTATTATTAATTTTATTCAGAGTCAGTATAAATATGAACAAATTTTACTTAACTATTATTTTTTCAGGTCTCGCTTTTTTTGGGCAGGCTCAGGTTGCTAAAACAAGTGAGGCTAACCTGGCATTTGATAATGTTCAATCTAAAGTGGTCAGATTCTATCCAAATCCTGCTAATAACATCATCAATTTTGAATTTTCTAAGCCTGTTCAAAGGGATTATACCTTGCAGGTTTTTAATTTTGTAGGAAAAAAAGTCTTTGAATCAAACGCCGTATCGCAAAAAACTTCCATTCCTTTAACCGACTTCTACAGAGGTATTTATATATTTCAACTTCGTGACAAGAGCGGGAGAATCATAGAATCCGGAAAATTTCAGGTGAGTAAATAACTGTTCTTCTAATTTATTAGCTCTTATTTAGTTTATTACAATACCTGCACAATTAAAAATTTAAGATAGTTGGTATTTTCTATCCCTGAAATAATCGGATGATCACTTGACTGGGTTTTAAAGGTTACCTGTCTTAATCTTCTCTTTGCATCTTTTGCAGCCATATTTACCGTATTAATAAAAAGTTCGGGCGATACAAGATTTGTACAACTGCTTGTAACTAAAAATCCTCCCGGTTTTATTAATTTCATGCCTCTTAAATTAATCTCTTTGTAACCTGTTACAGCTTTTTGTATGTTTTCCCTGCTTTTGGTAAAAGCCGGCGGATCAAGCATTACAACATCATATTGACGCCCTTCTTTTCCCCATTGCTTTAAAACATCAAATGCATTAACTGCCTGAAAAGTACATACATTCTGCAGCCTGTTCAGTTCCGCATTTTGGGTTGCCTGCGCCACTGCGCTTTCAGAAATGTCGAATCCTAAAACGCTTTTTGCCCCGTAATGAGCTGCATGTATCTCAAAAGTGCCGGTATAGGAGAAAGCGCCTAAAACATCCGCATCTTTTGCAATGTGTTTAATAGCTCTTCTGTTATCCTGCTGGTCTAAAAAATAACCTGTCTTTTGACCGTTTTTGATATCAACATTAAAACGAAGGCCGTTTTCATTTATAATAATATCAGTATCAAACGGTTCTGTTAAGAATCCTTTCTTTTGTTCAAGTCCTTCCAGCTCTCTTACAGGCACATCATTTCTTTCATAAATACCTTTAGGATTAAAAATAGTTTGCAACGCTTTTACAATAGCAGCCTTCCAGACTTCTATACCGTAAGAAAGTGTTTGTATAACAAAATAGTCATTGAATTTATCAATAATTAAAGCCGGCAAAAAATCAGCCTCGCCAAAAACAAGGCGGCAATTTTCAGTATAACCAATTTTCTGCCTGTACTCCCAGGCTGATTTTATTTTATTTAAGAAAAAGATTTCATCTATTGTTTCATTTTTATCACGCGTAAGAAGCCTTACTGTTATTTGTGATTTGGTATTGATATAACCTTTGCCGGTAAATTTTTTGTCGTACGTATACACTTCTGCTATGTCTCCCTGCTCTGCTGTTCCTTCTGTTTTTTCTATCTCATTACCAAAAATCCAGGGGTGACCGTTTGCTATTCTTGGGCTTATCTTTTTTTGTAAATACACCTTTGTCATTTTACAAAGATAATTTTTACATCTTGTCTTTCTCTTTATATAAAAATTGTCAATTTGACTTTAAATTCTTCTTTGGCAAACTGTTTGACATTTACTTTTGCCAAAAAGTAAAATATGGAAGAAAAAGATATACAGCAAAACGAAACTCAATTAATGGAGGATGTAGATATAAATTCTGATGACAGCATGCCCGGAACTTCTCATTTAAGCGACTCTTTAATTGATGAAAATGAGGTTATTAAGCTAAAAGCCGAACTGCAGGAGCAAAAGGATAAATATCTTCGCCTGTTTGCCGAATTTGACAATTTTAAACGCCGGACCGCAAAGGAAAGAATCGAGCTGATGCAGACAGCAGGAAAAGAAGTTATTACTTCTATGCTCGATGTTTTAGATGACAGTGAGCGGGCAGAAAAACAAATACAGTCTGCAACAGATCTTTCACAGGTTAAGGAAGGAGTGCAACTGGTGTTTAATAAGATCAGAACAACATTGCAAAACCAGGGTTTAAAGGCAATGGAAAGCATCAATACAGAATTTGATGTAGAAAAACATGAAGCTATTACCGAGATACCCGCTCCGACTCCTGATCTTAGAGGCAAAGTGGTGGATGAGGTTGCAAAAGGATATTACCTGAATGGTAAGCTGATCCGTTTTGCAAAAGTGATTGTAGGTAAATGAATGCATAAACTTATCGTGTCTTTTTTGGGTGCTAAAAGGGGAACAAAGGGTAATAAAAAGTAAAGAAGTCAAGTTATAATAATAAAATAATCACCAACTGCTGAAGCTGGGTTGATTTTAATAAAAAGTATTAATAAACTTCCCTTTGAGGGATGGGAGTACATATGTCAACAAAAAGAGATTATTACGAGGTGTTGGGGGTAGCAAAGTCAGCTGCAGGTGACGAGATAAAAAAAGCGTATCGTAAAGTAGCCATGCAATTTCATCCTGACCGCAACCCGGGAGACAGCGAAGCTGAAGAAAAATTTAAAGAAGCAGCAGAAGCTTACGAGGTCTTGAGTGATGCGGACAAAAAGGCTAAATATGACCGGTATGGTCACCAGGCTTTTGCCCCCGGAAGCGGTGGCTTTGGCGGGGGGCATGCCAGTAATATGGAAGATATTTTCAGCCAGTTCGGAGATGTTTTTGGTGAAGAAATTTTTGGAAACTTTTTTGGAAACAGTGGCGGAAGAAGCCGCAGCGGCGGGAGAAGAGCTACAGGTCAAAGAGGCAGTAATCTTCGGGTAAAGCTTAAGCTGAATTATGAGGAGATTGCGAAAGGGGTTACAAAAAATATTAAGGTAAAAAAATATGTAAGCTGTGCTGCCTGCAGCGGCAGCGGCGCAAAAGACAAAGGAAGTATGCAAACTTGCACTACCTGCGGCGGCAACGGGCAGGTAAAAAAAGTGCAGAATACTTTTTTGGGTCAGATGCAAACCGTTACAACGTGCCCGACCTGCAACGGTGAAGGAACAACCATAACTGCAAAATGTCATGTATGTAAAGGTGAAGGCCGCGTATATGGCGAAGAAATGGTAAGCCTGGATATACCTGCAGGCGTACAGGAAGGAATGCAGCTAAGCCTGAGCGGAAAAGGAAACGCAGGCGAAAGAGGAGGAATGAATGGTGATCTTATCATTTTGATTGAAGAGGAAGCGCATCCTTCGCTGCATAGAGACGGGTTGAATGTGGCTTATGATCTTTTCATCACTTTTCCTGATGCTGTTTTCGGGACGAATGTTGAGGTGCCTACCATAGACGGTAAAGCAAAAATAAAAATACCTCCGGGAACACAAAGTGGTAAAATATTCAGGTTAAAAGGAAAAGGTTTTCCTGAAGTAAACGGTTATTCTAAAGGCGACCAGTTAATACATGTAAATGTCTGGACTCCCCAGAATGTAAGCAACGAGGAGAAATTAATGCTTGAAAAAATGAATGACAGCAATAATTTTAAACCGCATCCTGATAAAAATGATAAAAGTTTTTTTGAGAAGATAAAAGAAGCTTTTAATTAGTTGACAGTTGAAGGATGACGGTTGACAGAAGGACGATATTTTTAAAAACGCTGAACACACTTTAATTAAGTTCAGCGTTTTTGTTTTAGTAAATTCTTTTATTAATTCTGATTATACTTATAGAAGTTTTGCATAATGATTAAAAAAGAGTTTGACTCACTGCTTCTGTTGTATTTGTATCTAACAGGTTAAGAAAATCATCGGCAGCATTTATAAGCTGTTGTTGTTTTTCTTTGGGCATTTTGTCAAAAGTTCTGATAAGCATTGCAAGCCGGTGATTTTTACCAAGAAAATCACGGTGCACATGCATAAACCTCCAGAATAATCCCTCCCAGGTTAGCTGCCAGCTACCTTTTTTGTAATCACTCATTTTCATAATGTAATTACTGGCGCTTATGTATGGTTTTGTGCTCATAAGGCCGCCATCTGCAAACTGCGTCATACCGTACGTGTTAGGTACCATCACCCAATCGTATGCATCAATATACATTTCCATAAACCATTTATACACTTCATCAGGGTCAAACTCGCATAGCAGCATAAAGTTTCCAAGCACCATCAATCTTTCTATGTGGTGACTGTAGCCTAATTTTAATACCCGGCTGATTACTTTGTCAACCGGTACAATCCCTGTAGTGCCCGTCCAAAAGCTTTGCGGAATTTTTCTTGTAAAGCCCCAGTAATTTTTTGTGCGCTGTTTGCTGCCTTCTCTTTCGTACACAATTCGTATATATTCGCGCCAGCCAACAATTTGCCGTATAAAGCCTTCAAGAGAATTAAGCGGAATATTTTCCTGCGAAGCAGCGGTAATAGCTTTATCAATAATTTGCTGCGAATTCAGCAATCCAATATTTAGCATTGGTGTCAGAGTGCTGTGATAAAGAAAGCTTTCATTACCCACCATGGCATCTTCGTATATGCCAAAAAGCGGCAGCCTGTCGTGCAAAAATTCGTCAAGCCAGTTTTCGGCTTCCTTAAAGGTTACAGGAAAAAAGACATCTTTTCCTGTAACATGAGAATTTGTAGTTCCATAATTATCTGCAAAATGGCTGTTTACATATTCTCTTGCTTCTTGTACGAAGTCATTTCCTTCCGGAAAGTTTATTGCGGGTATTCTTTCTCCTTTAGCAAATTTTTTCCTGTTTTCATGATCAAAAGACCACTTGCCTCCTTCGGCATGCCCATTTGCTGTAAGAAGAATATTTCGTTTTTTTCTTTGCCAGATATAAAAGTCCGTTTGAAAATACGTTTTCTTCAGGTTAAAAAAATCTTCGACCTCGCTTAACTGGTTTAGAAAGTTAGGAGTAGGATATTTTGTTATGTTTATACCGCAGGCAGAAGCCGTCTTTGTTATTCTTTTCTCCAGCCAGTTATCAGCAGTGTCAGCATAGTGTATCTCTGTTATGCCCTGCTCTGCCAGAAACGGTATCAGTATTTGTATGTCACATTTTTTATCAGTTGCTTCAATATACTCCGTTTCAAAGGTTCGGCTCTGCAGGTACGATTTATAAAACTGCATGCTCGCCCTGTGCAAAACCAGCTTTTGCTTTATAAATATATATTGATGAAAAAAAAGCCATTCTTCCACCAAAAAAATTTTTCTGCCATTGCAGGCAGCAGGATGTTGTTTAAACAATTGGTGCGGAAATATAAGAGTAACAGCTTTAAACATACGCAGCATTTAATATATAAACTAAGTCTTAATGAATGCAACAAGAATGGAAGATATATTGTTTGTTTTTTTAGAAGAACATTATAATATGCTCGCAATAAACAGGTGTTATTAAAAGAGAAATTGCTATTAAAACTGATAATAAAAGCGTAATTTTTTAGTTATGTCACAACAACCGATATTCGCAACGAATTTTTCTTCTGGCCGTATGAATATTTCTTTTGACAATACTGAAAACGCGTTTGCCTACAAGTCGGATAAAGGCCTGGAAAAAGCAAAATTTCTTTTTAATTCAATGCGTTTCCGGTGGATAGTTGCTGCAGGGGTTCGCCTTACTCCTTTTGCTATGAAAACAGGGTTGCCTGTAAGAGGATTGATCCGCGAAACTATTTTTAAACAATTTGTAGGAGGCGAAACCCTTGAGGAAACCGCCCCTATAGCAAGTATTCTTGCAAAATACGGTGTTGACGTAATACTTGATTACGGCGTAGAAGGAAAAGAAGGAGAAAAAAACTTTGACAGGGCTGCAGAAGAATTTATTCGTGTTATCAATTATGCGGCCGCTCAGCCAAACATCCCGTTTATCAGCATAAAAGTAACTGCTTTTGCCAGGTTTAAGCTGTTGGAAAGACTGCACGAAGCTCCCCGCCTGCGGTCTGGTATTCATGACAATGAAGCTGAAGAAGAAGAATGGAAAAGAGTGAAGGATAGAATGTACAGAATATGTACGGCTGCTGCAAAAAAAAATGTAGGTGTGTTGATAGACGCAGAAGAAAGCTGGATACAGGACCCTGTTGACAGGCTGGCCATAGAGATGATGGAAATTTTTAATAAGGAAAAAGCGGTTATATATAATACTATTCAACTTTACCGGCACGATAGGTTACATTTTTTAAAGTTGTCATCTCAAATAGCTCAGCAACAAAAGTTTATAGCAGCGTTTAAGCTGGTAAGAGGCGCGTACATGGAAAAGGAAAGAGCACGTGCCGCTCAAAAAGTCGTGCAATCACCCATACAGGTTAACAAGCAAAGCACTGATGCTGCTTATAATGATGCGGTTACTTTTTGCATTGATAACCTCGAAAATATTGCGTGCATAGTTGCTTCCCACAATGAAGCAAGCTGTCTTTTGGCTGTTAAATTAGTGGACAAAAAGCAATTGCCCGTCCATCATCCGCACCTGCACTTTTCTCAGTTGTATGGTATGAGCGATCATATTTCCTTTAATCTGGCGAAAGCAGGTTTTTCCGTCAGCAAATATTTACCCTTCGGTCCCATTAATGAAGTGATTCCATACCTGATGCGACGTGCACAAGAAAACAGCAGTGTAAGTGGTCAGACAGGAAGGGAACTTTCTCTTATAAAAGAAGAGTTGAAGCGAAGAAATATAAATTAAACACTTTTCTGCCTGAGCAAATTTTACATTTTGTCATGCTTATTTAATTAATAAGGATGAATAGTGTAATAAAGTTATCTATTATAATATAGATATTTCTTCTATAGCAGATATTAATATAAATATTAATATTGATAAAATTTCAGTTTTTTGCTGTTTTTTCGTCCTATTTAAAAGATACTTGCCAAAATTTTTACGCGCTATTGGCTTTATTGTCCATTTTTTTTCTATATTTTAAATATTTTGAAAATAGAAACTTTTAACTAATATTTGCGCATCATTTCTTTTCCGCCGTTTGTCCTCTATAAAAACCGTTTCTAATATTTAACGATTTATTGTTTTTATTCTATGTTAAATCGATAAAAATCTTATTTTTATTATAATTTAAACTTTATTATGCACATGACAAAAAATTTATCGCTATTAGCGATGCTGATATTGATTGGAGTATTAGCAATCGCACAAACCCGGCCTGTGACAGGCAGGGTGCTCGATGAAACCGGCCAACCGGTTAGTGGAGCCTCCATTACAATCAGGGGATCAGGCGCTGGCGCCTCTGCCAATGCAAACGGTGATTTTAGAATTAATGCAAAATCCGGCGACATTCTTCAGGTTACTTCCGTAAATTTTGGTAATACCCAGGTTAAGGTCGGCAACCAAAGTTCTGTTATCATCAGGCTTAACAGCGCCTCGACAAAACTATCGGAAGTAATAGTTACCACTGCTTTGGGTATACAGAAACAGGCAAGATCGTTGGGTTACTCTACTGCAAAAGTAACAGGCGGCGATGTATCTCAGGCAAAACCCGTAAGTGTGGTTAATGGTTTGACAGGAAAAGTTTCAGGATTACAAATCAATACAGTTAATAATGGTTTGTTTGCCCCTACCCGTGTCACGTTAAGAGGCAACCGGTCTCTTACAGGCAACAACCAGCCCTTAATAGTAGTGGATGGCGCTATTTATTACAGTGATTTAAGTACACTAAATCCCGAGGATGTGTCGGATATGACCATATTAAAAGGTTCGAGCGCTTCGGCTGTGTACGGTTCAGATGCATCTAACGGAGTAATTATTGTAACTACAAAACACGGAACACGCACCAAATCAAGTTCCCTGACATTTTCTTCTACCGTGCAGGCAGAGAAAGTTTCTTATTTGCCCGCTTACCAATCAAGGTTTGGCAGCAATGGCGGAGAAGCTTATGAAGAGGACTTTAATGACCTGTCTACCTATCAGCCTTATGAAAATCAGAGCTACGGACCTGAGTATAATGGAAAGCTTGTTCCTTTGGGAAGACCTGGCCCTGATAACACTGTTTTCTATGTTCCTTACAGTGCAGTAAAAAATCAGAAAAAAGATTTTTTTAATACGGGCCTTACTACACAGCAAAATTTATCTTTTCAAAGTTCAGATGAAAACGGCTCATTCTTTTTAAGCATGCAGGATGTGACCAGCAAGGCAACTATGCCCGGAGATAAAGGCAGGAGAGACATTTTCAGAGTAGGCGGAAACAGAAAATACGGTATATTTTCAGCTAATTATTCTGCATCATATACTTATAAAACAACTAATACTACAAACACCGGTACAGTCTACAATGTACTTATTGAGACTCCAACACTTGTACCTTTGTCTCAATTAAAAGATTGGAGACATAATTATTTTGCATCACCTGATGGATATTTCAATGACTATTACAAAAATCCTTATGCCATTATTGACCAGGAGCGATTCACGAGCGACGAGAATAATGTCGCTGCAAATATTCAGTTGAATCTAAAACCTTTTAAATGGCTAAACCTGTCATATAGAACTGCAATAAACAATATCAGCGGGCGGTATGATTATAAAGGTGCTGAAATAAAATATAGCAATTATGCTTTGAATGATCCCCGTATTGTTTTTTCAAATGCAGATGCTACCGGCGTAGATACTGTAACTGCTTACGGCGCTAAAACCCAGGCTGTAAATGATAATCCGCATCCGGCATCCTTTGCTACCGCTAACTTTAATAACTTACTTTTTAGTACCGATTTCCTTGCCAGTTTCAATACAACTGTCAAATCGGACTACAGTATCAGCGGTACATTGGGTTACAGTTATTTAGATAATAAGATAAACTACACGCCTGTCGGTATTGGCGGTGGAGCTAATTTAACTTTCCCGGTTTACAACACTTCAGTTTATAGCGGCGCTCCTTCCGTTTTAGGTCAGGCGGTGGCGCAGGCACGAAAAATGGGCATTTTTGGTGAAGCTACAGTAGGATACAAGCAATTTGCATTTTTGCATGGATCATACAGAACTGATATAGATTCGAGACTTTCAAGAGATAACAGATTTATACCCTATTATGATATTGATGCATCTGTAGTATTAAGCGACCTGATAAAGTCAATTACAGATAATGGTGTACTTAATTATGCCAAAATAAGAGTTGCCCATTCCCTGACAGGTAACGTTTCTCCTTTAGCAAACGGTTCTCAGTACATTGCGTATGGTGCTTATGTTACTGAGCCTGCAGTAGGTCCGGCAACAGGTTTCCCCTACAGTGCTTCCGGTTTATCTGGTTACAGTATAGCTACGACAATTGCCAACCCTAATATTAAACCTGAAAAAGTGACCGAAAATGAAATAGGACTTGAATTAGCTTTCTTCAAAGACAGGCTTACTTTTAACGGTTCCGTGTATAAAGCGCTTACCACTGATGGTATAGTAAATGCGCAAATTTCAAGAGCTACCGGAGCTACTCAGGCACTGGTAAATGCAGCTAAAACCCAAAACAAAGGGTTGGAAATAGATATAAAGACAACTGTTTTAAAATCAAGGGATGTTAGCTGGAATGTTGGAGTTAACTGGACACATACCGATAGTAAAGTCTTAGCTATCAGTGGCACTGTGCCTCAACTTACGCTCGGAACTACAAACCCTTATGTACAAAGCGCCAGCGGAAATACGGGAACTAATCCTAACTCTTATGCTATTGTTAATCAGCCTTATCCTGTTATTCAATCTTTTGACTGGATAAGAGACTCAGCTTCGGGAAAAGTGATAGTAGATGCCATCACCGGGCTTCCTAAAAGAAGTGGGCAGCTAACTAACTTAGGCCAGGCTAATCCTAAAGACATTTTAGGATTTACAACCAGTGTAACATGGAAGAACTTCAGTTTCAGTGCAACTGCTGATTACAGAGGCGGTTATTATATCTTCAATGCATTAGGTCAGACAATTGATCATAGCGGTGTCGGATCAACTACTGCCCTTACCGGCCGCCAAAGATTTGTATTTCCAAATTCTGTTTATAAAGATCCTACAAAAGGCACTTATGTTGATAATACAAATATCTCAGTTAATGACGCAAATTGGAATTTCTGGCCGGTTTTATATAATAGCGTAGGAGCTAATTACGTGGTCAGCGCTGCTGCATGGAAACTAAGAGAAGTTGTTATTAGCTATAATTTCCCAAAAACTTTAATAGGATATGGCAATGTAGTTAAAGCTGCTTCTTTAGCGATCTCCGGCCGAAATCTTATCATGATACGCCCCTCAACCAATAAATGGACAGATCCTGAATTTAACGAAGGCACCGGCAACGATGTGGGCAGAACAGGGCTTGGCCAGGCACCGCCTTCAAGGATTTTCAGCGCTACTTTATCAGTTACATTTTAATTAAAAAAACAAGAAAAATTATGATTACAATTTATAAAAGCAAAGTCAAACAAATCTTTCTCTGGCTGTTTATAGGTTCGCTGATCAGCCTTGCAAGTTGCAAAAAAGGAACTTTCGATATTAACAGTCCTAATCCTAATGCTTTATCTCCATCTTCGGTGGGACCTAAATATTATCTTTCCTCTTCGTTAGCCGGAACTGCCAATTTAATGTATGGGGGTAGTTTAGGCTCTACTGCCGGTGGTGATATTTTAAATACCTGGATGGGCTATTGGGGATATAGCGGCGGCTTTACACCCAGCCCTGTTCTTGTACAGTACCAGCTTACGTCTACTGTAGGTACGGCTAACTGGGACAATGCCTATTTAAATATTAAGAACTATAACGTAATTGAAAATCTTTCATCTGCAGATCCTAACCTTGCTAACTATAAGGGTATAGCCCAAATAATGCAGGCTTTTGTTTTTCAACGGATAGTTGATTTATATAATAATGCACCTTATACTGAGGCGCTTAGCAGTTCTAATACTACACCTGCTTACGATAAAGGCAGCGATATCTATGATAGTTTGCTTTTAAAAGTCAACTTGTCAATAGCTGCAATAAATGCCGCTGCTGCTAATAAAGACGCAGAAAATCCCGGCGATTATGACGTTTTATTTAAAGGAGATATGAACATGTGGCTAAAATTTGCCAATACATTGAAGCTAAAGCTTGTGATGCGATTAACAGAAACCGCGGATGGTCCTGCTATTGCTAAAACAGAATTAGCGGGCTTAACTTCAGCAAATTTTTTAGGTGCAGGTGAAGATGCCGGGGTTAACCCTGGTTATTCTACTGCAGCTAATAACCAGGAAAACCCTTATTATCTTAATGTTGCTTCTACTGTTACTGGCGCAGCAGGAACCAATAACACTTATTGGAGAGCAAACAGTTACGCAGTTGATTTTTATAAAAATAATAATGACCCAAGAGATAGCTTTTTTTATGCATACAATAAAGCTGGCAATATAATGGGCAGGAAAATAGGAAGCACTGCAAGTGGCGAAGGCAATGATAATATCTCCGGTGTCAATGGTCCTGGAAATGCTAAAAGTCCTTCACAGGATGCAGTAATTCTTGGCGCTTTTGAAAGTTTTTTCCTTCAGGCTGAAGCAGCACAAAGAGGATTTATCACAGGTGATGCCAATGCATTATATAAAAGCGCTGTTGAAGAATCCTTTAGGTTGTTAGGTGTTCCGGATGCTTTAGCCTCTGCGGATACTTATATTGCTCAGGCGGGAAACGAAAATGTAAATTATGCAGCATCCACAAATAAACTGAACACATTAATTACTCAAAAATGGGCAGCATGTAATTCTTTCGATCCTTTAGAATCTTATAGTGACTGGAGAAGATTAAAAATACCTGCAGACTTGCCAGTCTCAGATTTTCCCGGTAACCAGGCGACTCATATTCCTTACCGGCTTGTGTATCCTGACAGTGAAAGCAGCTATAATTCCGGCGTAGTAAACAAGGAAGGGACTGTTGACATACAAAATTCTAAAATCTTCTGGCAGCCTTAAATGTTAACCCTAAATTTTAATTAATGAAAAAAATAAAAATATTTTCTATTGTAGCATTTGCAATATCGCTTACAGGTTGTTTAAAAGATAAGCCTAATGTGGATTTTAGTAATGTTGCACCAACAGCAGAGATTTCTTCAGGCAGCCTTGTTTCTGATAATTCCCCCATTTCGGGAGTAAGTTATTTTAAATCCGCAACCTTACCATCTTTTTCTAAAGACACAACCTGTGATTGTTTTTTACCAGATACGGTAACTTTTAATGTTAATATTGCGGGTGAATTTCCACCCACTAAAGATGTAGCAGTGACTTTAGGCATTGATGATACTAAACGTGTAGCTTATAATAGTTTACCTGCCAGCACAGTTCAGTATGCGGCGGCACCTGATTCTATTTACACTTTAGTCACAAAAAATGTATTAGTAAAAGCAGGAACAAGACTGGCCAAAGCCTCCATTGTATTTTATCCTGATAAAATAGATCCAAGTACCAGTTATCTTTTTCCTGTAAGCATCACTGATGCCTCCGGGACACTTATCAGCGGAAATTTAGGTACAGTTTATTTCCATAATCTTGGAAATAAAAATGCAGGCGCATATGCTGAAACAGGAACCAGGACTAATTATAATGGTGCAGCTTCGGGCGGAAGTGTAGCAAGCGTTGTAGATCTTTCTGGTACTAAAACCGCCGCACCTGAAAATACAACTGTTATTGATATAGATTATGCCAATCTTGGTCCCAGCCATTATATTATAACTTTCAATGCCGATGGAACATCTATCACAAACCTAAAAGTTGACGATGATTTTACTGCATCTGTTTCAAATTTTACTATAGACTCATATACTTATGATTTGCCTTCAAGAACAATTCATATTATTAGTCACTATACCAACGGTGCCGGTAACGATAGAGTAATAGATGAAACTTTTGTACATCAATAGCAATATGGTTTTATAAGAACCGCTTATTTGAATATATGATCGGTGAAAGTTAAATAGCTGAAACAATAAAAGGAGGTTGTCTAAAAGATAACCTCCTTTTTAATTATATATTACAGTGTAGTCAAAAGATATAAAACTATGAAACAGCAGTTTTTATAGTAAATTAAAAAAATATTCCCTTGTTATCAGAAATAACCAAAATGAATAAAAAAATAAATAAATATGAAAATATACTATTAATTATTCTTGCAAGCTCATTTATCCAAACTACATTCTCTCAAACTATAACGGCCGCAGGCACTGTAAAAAATGAAGATGGCAAACCGGTTTCCAAGGCAATGGTCAGCGAGTTTAAATCAAAATCCGCATCCGCAACTTACACTGACACGCTTGGTTTTTTCAGCTTTCCTGTAGGTATTTATTCTAAGCTCAGCATTAGTTGTAACGGGTATAATGATACTTTGGTTAATATGGCTGACAAAAAAAATATTTCGATTATTTTGTCAAAATCAAAAGCTGGCAGACATTCAAACAATACAGCAGATAATCCAGAGAACCCGTTAATTAACGAAAATCTTATTTAGGATGCAGTTTCGACGCAAAGCGGTGTAAATAATAATTATGTGTATGGTGGTGGTACAAGAAATTATACAGGTTCATTATTGCCTGTTTTTAGTCATAAAGAGGAAACAAAAGGAAGCAGATATCTTTTTAATGAATGGGCTCATGGCTCTGTTGTTAATGCTGACAACTCTGCATTTAATAATTCTGGCTACTTGTACAATTACGATAAAATGGAAGGCGGTCTTTTAATGACAGGTGACAAACAATCAGCTATTGAAGTTGATAAAGCGCAAATAAAATCTTTTACGGTATATATTGACAAAGACAAGCCTTTTGTATTTGAAAATGTTCCGCCTGTTGACAACGCACATTTCGTTCAGGTAATTTCTGCAGGCACTAAATTTAAAATTTATAAGCTCACGAAAACAAAATTTGTAAAAGCAAATTATCATACTGATGGTCTGGTTTCCTCCGGTAATCCTTACGATGAATATGTTGATGAAGATTCTTATTTTCTGCTCACTGCCGGCAACGAGATGAAAAAATTAAATTTGAAGAAAAAGTCTGTAAAGGAGGTTTTGCCTCTGAAGGAGAAAAAGTAAATAAGTTTTTTTTAGAAAATAACAGCGATACTATCAATGATGACTTTTTAAAGAGCTTAGGAGATTATTTGAATAAGTAAAAACATTCTGAAAAGAATTGTTATTATAATTTATTATTCAAACAGCCTCAGTTATGCAATCCTTAATTGAGTATCTGTAATATCTTCATTAATTCCCAATTCATTTCCCATACTTTAAAACCAATATTTACATTTACACTAAAAGTATTGGAACAAGATTTAAATAAGTACGAAGCAGGCCAGGTGATATTGGTGGACAAACCGCTTAACTGGACATCTTTTGACGTAGTCAGAAAAATCCGCTCTCTTATAAAGATAAAAAAAGTTGGTCATGCCGGCACTTTAGATCCGCTGGCAACAGGTTTGTTAATTATTTGTACTGGAAAATTTACCAAAAAGATTAATGAATATATGGGCATGGAAAAGGAGTATACCGGCACCTTTGTATTAGGCGCCGTTACACCAACTTATGACCTTGAAAGTGAACCAACAGAGATAAAAGATATAAGCGGCATTACACATGAACAGATATATGATGCTGCAAAGCATTTTACCGGAGTAATACAGCAGGTGCCGCCTATACATTCTGCCATAAAAAAAGATGGCAAACCTGTGTACTTACTGGCAAGAAAAGGAATTGACGTACAGCTCGAACCAAGAACAATCACTATTAACAGTTTTACGATAGAAAAGATAGAACAGCCAATTGTCTATTTCAAAGTAGTATGTACAACAGGAACTTATATAAGGAGTCTTGCAAATGATTTTGGAAAAGAATTAGGCTGCGGAGCTTATCTAAGCAGCCTGAGACGTACACGAATAGGAACATTTTCAGCAGAAAACGCCCTGCAAATGACAGACCTGGCAAACCAGATAAAAAAGGAAGCTTTATCAGAAAGGCAAGCCGATACCTAACTGAAAGGCAAAATTGCTTCTTTTTAATATTATTCTGCCTTTATCATCTCTTCTTTCAAACTCACGGTTGCGCCACTCAAAATCACGAATGCTCATCCAGCCGTTATTACTGATACGTGCAGGGTCTTTTACCTTGTAGGCAAAGTCGAAGCGGACAAGAAAATAATTAAAATCAAAGCGAAGCCCGGTTCCGGCGCCTACGGCTATATCAGTTAGTAATTTGTTTAGAGCAAGCTTACTATCAGGGTTATTTACATTGCTTTTCAGATTCCAGATATTGCCTATGTCAGCAAAAATTGCGCTGTTTACTTTTACGCCGCCTATCGTTGTTATCGGGTACCGGTATTCCAGATCAGCCTCAAGCTGTATATCTCCATACCGGTCACGAAAAACAGTTGAAGTATCGCTTAACAACGAAGATCCTAACCCTAACTGGCGAACTCCCCATGCTCTCATGCTGTAAGGTCCGCCTGCCACAAACTGTTTAAAAAAAGGAAGCGACCGGCCAATAACAGGATCATTACTGTAATTATAACCTACACCTGCAAAAAGCCTGTAAGCAAAAGAAGTTTTCCTCCACTGAGTCACCTGCCTGAATTCTGTTTCAGCTTTTACATATTCGTAAATTTTGTCTGCCAAACCTCTGAACCTTCCAAAGATGGCGCCTGCTTCTTCTCCCGAAATTCTTAAATTATTAGTCACATTAGGATGCCGCCTGCCGGGAAAAGTAACGCTGTAGGTAAGGGCTTGGCTGATAACATAACCCGTATTAAATGCTGTTCTTAAAAAAGGATTGGTGTTGAAAGCGGCCAGTAAACCTGGCAAAGTATCAAGACTATAGAGCTCAACATTCAATGGCTTGTACAGCCAGACATGGTTGTTTTTTTTCCACTCATAACCCCATGATGCTACTGCTGACCGAAGGCGAAAAAAATTTCGACGGTCTGTGTAGGCCGCATTAAAATTGATCACTGTTTTATAATCGTCCAGCTTTTTTACCCCTTTTATCCGCCAGGGAGTTATAAACCGGGGAATGCTGTACGTCTGTGATACACTGGCCTGGATGGTTTGTAAAACTGTATCGGTAAAGCCAAGCTCAACACCTGCCCTTATATTTGTGCTTGACTGAACGGCTTGTTTCCACACATTGCGGTTGCGCAAAGTAAGCACGTTGGTCAGACCTAAAAGGTTACCTGAAATAATGCTTCCGCTGTTGCGGCTGGCTTCAATATCGTAGCCAAATGAATATTTTGGCGCCGGGGTAAGAAAGAAGTGAAAATCAAGCATATTCAGCGAATCTTTCCTGTTTACAGTTCTTACATCAACCTGGTTCCAGGGGCCTAATTGTGAAAATGCGTTTACTGTTTTAAAATAATTCTGGTCATTATATATTTCCCTTTCTTTCAGGTAAGTATGCTCTCGCAAAGGCCGCATTCGTATGTTGGGAACTTTCTGTTTCAGGGTAAACTCCCTTTGAGTCGTGACCACCGGAAAGATTTCTTTCATTAAAGAATCGGGTGCCTGACTAATCAAAGTTTCAGGATAGTAAAATATCTTTCCTACATAAAACTTTGTAAACGCATTAGTGTCTGCAGAAGGCCGTTGTTTTATTACAATATTTATCCGTGGATTCGTCTTTCTGCGTACTTCGGCTTCCGCAATTCTTCTTGCCTGCTCAAAAGGGTCAAGCGTAATTTCCAGCAATGAAACGTCTGTTGTGTCTGCTTCTGCAAAAAGATTTTCTTTTGTAAATTTATAAAATCCGTTCCTTCGGAATATAGAAGTTAACCTGTCCAATTCAGAAGAAATAAGAGCTTTTGTAAAGGGTGTATTTGTCTTTAAAAGACTTTCTTTTCTGTTATCGCGAGCCAGTTGTTTTAATTCGGGCGTCAGCAATGAGTCGTAAGAAACCGAGTCTATTTTTAAAGATTTATTTACATTGATTTGCATTTGCACGGTTGTCCGGTACTGGTTTTTTACAGTATCGGTTTTAACCGGAGCAGGAGTAATTACGGGGTTAAAGTAACCTTGCGAATTCAGGTAAGAATTCATAAAAACAATGCTTCTTGTGATACCCGCACTATCAAATACGTTTGGATTTTTAATAATTGTCCTGACGCCAAACTGAAGGATGGAATTTACTTTTAAGCTGTCATCCCAGTAGTTATAAAGCTCGGTTTGCAGCCTTTTTTTCTCATCTTTTGATACAGCGCCGTTTACTGTAATCTTATTGGCAAAAACGAAAGCGGTATTTTTAGGATAATTTTTGACAACTGTACACGAAGCAAGCATGATCATTACAAGAAAAGTATATGAAAAAAGGTTTTTTGCTTGCCTGATCAAATGAAACATATATGCTGACTAAAAATGAGATCAAATATATCCAATCTTTATTCCACAAAAAACAAAGGGATGAAGATAAGCTGTACATAGCGGAGGGTTCAAAGCTGGCTGACGAACTTTTAAAGAGTGAAAATGCGGTAAAGCATGTATATGCTACCGCTGAATGGTTGCAAAAAAACGCGGAACCAAACGTACCGGTAACAGAAATTTCAGGAATTGAACTAAGCAAAATAAGCAACCTGCAGACACCAAATGAAGTAGTAGTAATTGCTCACCAGGTTACACCCGTAAGTGAGCCAATATTAAAAGGAAAGCTTACCATAGTTCTCGATGGCATACAGGATCCGGGAAACATGGGAACGATTATAAGAATAGCTGACTGGTTTGGCATACAGCAAATAATCTGCAGCAGCGACAGTGTTGAAATATATAATCCCAAAGTTGTGCAGTCCGCAATGGGCAGCACACTTAGGGTAAGTTGCTGGTATAAAGATTTTGAAAAATGGAAAATAGAGCCAAATTTGCCTGTTTTTGGTGCATTGCTTAATGGCCAAAACATTTATTCTATAGTAAAAGTTGAGGAAGGATTGCTGGTAATTGGCAATGAATCAAAAGGTATCCGTGAGCCTTTTCTTTCAAGAATAACTCACCCCGTTACGATACCAAAAACGGGTCATGCCGAATCTCTGAATGCTGCAGTAGCGACCGGGATAATTGTGGGATGGTTAGTGAATGGGGCAGTTGTCTGAACTGGGATAATTGGGATGCCTGGGATTATTGGGAAACTGTCTGAACTGGGAAAGATGAGATGTCGGAGATTATCGAGATGAAATTAAATTTTAGCTATTAGCTTAGACCTCTGGTTTTTTGTAATACCTTAATAATCTATTGATTTAATTACCACACCAACTCAATAAGTTTATGGCTAACAGTTTGTTTTATTATCCCAATAATCTCATAAATCTCATGATTCCCAGTTCAGACTATTATCTAAACTGTATCGCCTTCACCGGCTGCACACTCTTTACAAGCAAAGTCGGAAGTATTAATGAAAGAAAGCAAACAACGACGGTTCCGGCACAAACTGCTGCCACTTGCCACCAGATTAATTTTACCGGCGCTACAGATACATAATAAGCAGACTCGTTGAGGGTGATGAAACCAGTATGCTGTTGTAAAAGGCATAAGCCGACACCAATTAAAAAACCTGCACCCGCGCCAATGAGGGTAATGTAAGTTGCATTGAATAAAAATATTTTCTGAATAGAAGCATCACTGCTGCCAATGGCTTTTAAAATGCCTACCATCCTCGTTCTTTCCAATACAAGAATGAGCAGGCAGGTGACCAGGTTGATGATGGCAACAGCAGCCATTACTATAAATATTACATTCCGGTTTACGTCCTGTATGCCCAGCCAGTCGAAGATATTAGGATACACTTCTTTTACTGTTTTGCTTGTCCAGTTCATTGGAATTAAATCACTGTTGCGGATGGTTTCGTTAACACTGTCCATTGTTTTATAATCGTGAAGAAATATTTCATAACCGCCAATTTCGTCACGTTGCCAGTTGTTTAACCTTTGAATCAGCCGAAGATCACCGATGGCAAAAAGATTATCATATTCCTCGATACCGGTTTTATAAATTCCGCTTACCCGCAATCTTCTGAAGCTGCTTTTTCCGCCTGCAGCATCTATAAAATGTATTTTAATACTGTCGTTAAGCTTTATTTGCATTTGATCTGCTGTTGGCGCAGATACTACTATATCGTGGCTGTATAAACTGTCGGTAAAGGCAGGCCATTTCCCCTGTAACAAAAAGTTTTTTAAGTGAGCGAAATCGTAGTTCCGCTCAACTCCTTTAAACAAAATTCCTTCGATATTTGTTTTTTGCTGCAGTACTGCGCTTTTTGTTGCAAATGCCTGTAAGGTTTCTATTTCGGGCAACTTTTTTAAGGCGTTTACAATAGTATCATTTTTTTTAAGAGGGCTTTCTTCTGCTACCAAAGCTTTGTTTGGCTCGTACTGCTGCAGGCGTATATGCCCCCAAAAGCTGAAAACTTTTTGGCTGACCGTCTCCTGGAAACCATTTACAAAAGCCAGGGTAAGTATCATAGCCGCAACACTTACAGCAGTTGCAGTGACTGCAAGCCTGATGATAAAACGTGAAAATGACTGGTGAGAATTAAAGGCGATACGTCGGGCTATGAAAACAGCAACATTCAATCGGCATGATTTTAGATTATTGTCAAAACTACATTGATGAAATGAATGCAGCAAAATCATTTATATGTTGTAGGTTAGAGTCATCAATTATTAACCATGATACGTTTTTTATGTTTTTTGCTTGCGCTGAATATTTCTGTCCTTTCTATTGGGCAAAGCCCTGATGTAACTTACATGCATAATATTCAGGGCATCAAGCTTTTTATTCAGGGCAACCAGTTAGGTTACCCGATTATAGGCCTTAACAGCAGTGATCTGCTTGAGCTGCATTTTGATGACTTAGACGGAAGAGTTAAAAATTATTATTACACTTTTCAGCTTTGCAATGCAGACTGGACGCCTGTTGACTTAAGCACTTTTGACTATTTAAAAGGCTTTAGCCAGGTTCGTCTCAATCAATACCGGCCTTCTTCCATTTCCCTGACAAAATATATTCATTACCAGGCTGTTTTGCCTGACCGTAACTGTGCGCCGTCCAAGAGCGGCAATTATATGTTGAAAGTATTTTTAGACGGAGATACCAGCAAACTCGCTTTTACCCGCCGTATCTTAGTGTATGAAAAACTGGCTGAAGTAGGTGTAACAGTTACGCAACCTTTTAATACAGAATTATTCAGAACACATCAAAAAGTTCAGTTCCAGGTGAATAAAGGGCAGTTAAATGTAGTAAATCCTATACAACAAATTAAGGCGGTAGTGCTGCAAAATTATCGCTGGGATAATGCAAAGGTGAATCTTCCCCCGACATTTATCCGCAACAATATGTTGGAATTCAGCAATGAAAACGATCTTGTCTTTCCTGCGGGAAAAGAATACCGCTGGGCTGACCTGCGCAGTTTTCGCTTACAAACCGAACGTGTTGCCCATGCGGATTATGCTCCCGGAAATATACAGATGTACCTGCAGCCCGACGGCGAAAGAACGCAGGCCCGGTACCTGAAATTTATAGATTACAATGGTTTTTATTTCATAGAGTCAAGAGAAGTATCCAATCCGTGGTGGCAAACAGATTATGCCACTGTCCATTTTACTTTTGTGCCAAAAGGCAACCAGCCTTTTGCTGATAAAAAAGTTTTTGTTGCCGGAGAAATGAATAAATACAATTTTGATGACACCAGCGCTATGACTTACAATGCAGATAAAGGGGTGTACGAAAAAACATTGTACCTGAAACAGGGTTATTATTCGTACTTGTACGTAACAAAAGATGCACAAAACAAAAATAGTACGGCCCTGACAGAGCAAACCGAAGGCGACTACTGGGAAACTGAAAATGACTACACTGTATTGATATATTACCGTTCGCTGGCAGGCCGGCACGATGAACTAATAGGCGTATCAACCATTAATTCTCTTGGCAGCCGCCGTATAGGATTTTAGAAAAATGAAAAAATTTGTTATCATATTCTCCATGTTTTATGCCTTTGCCGCCAAAGCACAGAAGGTAGAAAGCATTTATTTTAATCTTTATACAGACAGTCTTAAAAAAGGTGTTTACAATTATATAAATGTTGACGGCAAACTTACCAACGGCACCTACCAGCCGTTAATGAGCAATGAAGTTATCTTTACCAGTTCTTATGGCAAATGGGATGGCAACAGCCTGATTATAGACACAGCCGCCAAACAGGATTCTGTGGTAATAACTGCCAGCCTTAAAGAACATCCTGAAGTAAAAAAGAAAGTCACTGTTTATCTTAAAAAAATCGTAATTGAGCCACCGCTTAAAACAGAAAAAGAACTGCTGGATGAGTGGCGAAAGAAGGGGAAAAACAAGAATTAGCATAAATTATTTTAATAACAGGAATCTATTGTATGATGAATACCCGCAATAATATTCTTACGCCCCGAAGTAATTATTTAATACTTTCTATTCCATAAAAAAGGAAAAAACAGCCGTACATGTATTGATATAAAATGCAGTACTGCAGAAAACAAACTCTTGTGCCGGTAGTCGAACTTAAAATACTCAACAGGGTTAACTGCTAAAGGAGTTTTGAAAGCTTTTAATCTGTCTCTTAGTTTTACAGAGGGGGAACACCAGTCAGACAATGTTTTGTGCCTTTCACAGGTCCCCACATAAAACCTGGAAACGTAAGAGATAATACCTGCTTTGCCAGCCCGTAAGCCATAGTCGTAATCGCCGATTGTGTGAATAAAGCTATAATCCAAATTACCTGTGATTTTATAAATATCCCTGGAAATCAAAACAAAATTTCCGGTAAAATAATCACATTTCTGCAGTCGGCCGTTTGGCTCAAGCAGTTCGTCCTTTTTAACCATTCCACCATAGGTGAGAAGCCCTGTCACTTCCGAACAGGCAGCACCGCAAATTATTGACCTGCCGTTTGTTGCCTTTGCGTCCTCAAGCAACTCCGGTAAGGCCGTTGGAAAAAGAAATGTATCATCATTAAGCCAGGCATAGAAATCAAAATCTTCTTTTGCAGCTTCAGACCAAGCCAGGTGCATTCCTCTGTTCCAATATAAACTGCCATCTCCGGTAATAATATTAACAGCAGGAAATTCTTCCATGATAGCATTTGACGTGCCATCTGAAGACCCGTCGTCCACTAAAAAAATTGTAAGACTATATTGCTCATTAATTCCTTTTTGCCCAAACAAAGCCCTGAGACTCCTGATAGTTTTAGTTTTCCTGTTGTGGCAAGTCATTAACACCGCGATTCTGCTTTTATTCATTCTAAACCTTTTTTTAATAAATACTAATTTGGTAAATAAGAGATAAATAAGCTATTGTTGAATAAAATCGAATATAAAATTTTTTGCAATTCTTTTTATGAAAGCGTCAGTAATCTTCGTCTGTTTTTTTGAAAAATCATTTCAATAAAAAATCATTGAATTTCGTTTATTTAGTAATAAAGAGAATATATTTATACCTCATTTTTTTCCAAACAAGCAACAGTTATGAATGTAAATAAAAAGATACTGGTTACAGGTGGCAGCGGACTTGCAGGATCTGCTATTGTAAGAGCTTTAGCAGCAAGAGGTTTTAAAAACATTGTCGCCACGTACCATACCAAAATTCCTTCAGATTGTTTTCCACCTGATTATCTGGCTTCTGACAATATAAAGTTTGTTAAGATAAATCTTGTAAACCAGGAAGAAGCAAGGGTATTTTTTCATAATGAAAAACCGGATTATGTTTTTATAGCAGCAGCTAAAGTTGGCGGTATTATGGCAAATCATAATCATCGCGCAGAATTTATTTATGATAATCTTCAGATACAAAATAATGTTATTCACTGCAGCTATCTTAACAATGTTAAGGAGCTGATTTTTTTAGGCAGCACATGTATATATCCTAAAAATGCTCCGCAGCCAATAAAAGAAGAATATTTAATGTCTGGCACTTTAGAATATTTGAGTGAGCCGTATGGTGTGGCCAAAATTGCAGGTATTAAAATGTGTGAAAGCTACAATTTGCAATATAATACAAATTATATAGCAGTAATGCCGACTAATCTGTACGGGCCGAATGATAATTACAATTTACAAAACTCTCATTTTTTACCGGCTTTCTTACGAAAAATGCATCTTGCACAAGCTTTGAAGGAAGGAGATTGGGACAGCATTCGTGATGATTTTTATAAAAATCCGGTTGCTGATGTTGATGGAAACGCTTCAGAAGAAGAAATTATATCTTTATTAAATAAATACGCAGGCATTACAAAAAACGCTTTTGGCAATGAGGTAAGCATTTCTTTATGGGGATCAGGAAAACCCCGAAGGGAAATCTTACATGCTGATGAGCTTGCTGATGCATGCCTTTATATAATGGAACATATTGATTTCCCTGATTTGCTTAAAAATACTTCCGGAGCATATTCCAACGGAATTGTAAAGGATGAAATAAGAAATACACAGGTTAATATCGGGTTGGGTTATGATTATACTTTATTTGAAATTGCTATGAAAGTGAAGCAAATTGTTGGCTTTACGGGCACAATCGAGTGGAATACTGAAATGCCCGATGGAACTTTTCAAAAGCTTACCGACATAACCAAGCTAAATGAATTAGGCTGGAAAAGCAAAATCAGTTTAGATGAAGGAATAAAAAGCACCTATGATTATTATAAAGCTAATTCATACAAAGAAGCAGTTTTATAATCATAAGGGCTGGATATCATTTGTTACAAATATTTAAGCCATTTTTTCTCCTTGTGCTTTGCCTTGTATAAACCGTACCATTTACACACAGGATACAAAACTATTACAACGCTTATCCAGATTAAATAAATATCCCAAAGCGGTACACCGCTCCCGCTTTTTGGGCGGCCAAAATTGAAACCTCCAAAAATTAACTCTGACCATGTAAATCCTTGCATAAATACCATTATCAGCATCAGAGAATGAAGAATGTATAAATGTATTAAAAAGTAAAAAAGAGAAACTTTTCCGTAAACTGTAACTATATCAATAAATTTATTTTGTCTTCCTTCTGCTAAAGAAAGTATTAAAAACATACTGCCTGACATTATTAAACAAAATAACAAAGATGGCGGATATTTAGAAACATTTATAAATGACAAAAAAGTAAATAAACCAGTTTTTTGAACAGACCATTTTACAGGATCTCCATAAAAATTTAACAGGCGGATAGTAACAAATAATGCTATCGCCGCAAGGCCAATTGTAAGAAAAATACGTTTTCTTCTTTTTTCCTCCAATTCAAAAAATTGACCTGCAGCAAAACCTGCCAGCATAAGACCGAGCCAGGGAACCGGAGGATACGCGATAACGAAAGTGAACAGCGAAGTGACGGGAAATGCACCAGGACTGAAAAAAGGTGATACAATTGTTTTTAGCGGTAAACTATTATTTAATGAAAGATATTGCAAAAGATTGTGGCCGAAAATAATAGCTAAACCTGTTATACCAATCACCCGCGCCGGAGCTTTCAGCAGGAAGGAAAGCACGATAAATCCAAAACCAATAGTGCCGATAACTTCGAAAATTAGTGTGCGGAATTGCAGGTCGAACCCAAGAGCAAAGTTCACAAATGTAAATTCTAAAGCCAATAACCAGATACCTCTGCTTAATAAAAAATTTCTGCTTTTAGCGTAATTACCTTCTTTTTTAATGGAAAGAAAAGCTGAGGTTCCTGATAAAAAAACAAATGTGGGAGCACACAAGTGAGTAATCCAACGCGTAAAAAATAAGGCAGGCGCAGTGGTGGTTAAGTCAGTTGGATTTTGCGCAAGTGAATCTGCATGCATGAAGTCGCGCGTATGGTCTAATGCCATAATAATCATAACTAAACCCCGGGTAAAATCAATAGAAGTAATGCGTTTCATTTATAGTATGTATAATTCAAATTTTGAAATTACGGACATGTATTTTATAAAGAAGCAAAATGTAAGGTGAATTTGAGAGATGGGCTTTAATATCAAAAAAGTAAGAAAATAAGGTGTAAAATTTTTTTATTAATACCAATGCCTTTATGCATCTTTCAGATAAAATTTTAAGTTGAAGAACTATTTGATTTTAAAAAAAAGTTATGATTTCAGAATTGAAAAATGTAATTTCTAAAAAGTGTCATCCCATTTTATCTCTTCCTCAAGCATCTTTGCAATATATCTTTGGTCTTCGCCCTTCAGTTGTTCTACTTTCAGGTAAAACAAAGCAGTCAGATTGGTAGTTTTAAAGTCAGTCACTACAGACCGGTTTAGAAAGACTTTTGCTAATCTTCATGAAGAAGTTAAGGAAAGGGCAAGGAAATGATACAATTTATGGAAGCAAAACAACTACCACCATGGTTTGCATTTTAAGCAAATTCAGAATCACCGTTAGAGCATTAGGCATCAGGCAAGAGGATACATTAATTTGGTTTTGGATTGGTTCTCATGAAGAGTATAATAATTTAATAGCACAATTATAAATTTTAGTTTCTTTCAATGTTTAGTAACAATTTTGCTTAAAATCCTATCTCTTTCTATTTCACTCTTTTAAAATCCAAGTCCTGGAAATCAAAACTAAAATCAGTCAGCGGAGAAATTGCTTTCATTTTCATTCCGGAAGCTTTGCCGTCACTGTCAAGGTCGAACACAACAAAGGCATCCGCATCCATGCTTCTGTCGGTCCATTTTACGATAAACGTACTGCCTTTGTAAGGGAATATTTCGCCGTTTAATAAAAATGATCTTTTTGACTGAAACCATATTTTATTATTGTTTACGGATATTGTCGCATCGCCAAACCATTTGTCATTATAGGTTCCTGTAAATAAATTTACATCTGCCTTTGCAATATTTTTTTGGGCCGCCTTCGCCTCAATATCCTTCCATAGTTTATCGGTTATTTCTTTCGCCTCAGCTTCGCTTGCCATTACCCTGTCGTGATAAGTTTTTATCCAGTTTCTGCCTTTTATACCAAAATAACTGTCTTTAATAGTATTGGTAATGCTGCTGAATGCGGCGCCCGATTGCTGGTTGGTAAATACAATGATGCCAAGCTGCATCTCGGGAATGAGCGTTACCTGCGTAACGATGCCGGCAAGCCCGCCTGTATGCGTTGCCTGTTTGTAACCTTTCACATCACTAAGAAACCAACCTAAGCCATAGCTTGCAAAGTGAGTATTGTATGGCGACTCGCCTCTTACCGGAATGATGGTTTGCGGTGTCCACATTTCTTCATGCACATCGCTGGTTAATAACTGTTTGCTTAGCCCTTCGCCATATTTCCCGTTGTTCATTTGCATAGTAATCCATTTGCACATATCGGTGAGATTGCTGTAAATGCCTCCTGCTGAATTTGCTATCTCATTCCAGTCGCGGCGGATGACTTTTACTGTTCCATCTACAGGCGCGTGCGGATCTATAACATTCGATTTATTTTTTAATAGTTTGAAAGAGGGTGCAGTGGCTGTCATATTTAACGGATCTAATATTCTTTTTTGAATGAAATTTTCCCAGCTCATTCCTGACGCTCTTGCAAGTACTTCGCCCGCTACCATGTACATATTATTGTCGTAATCATATTTTGTGCGAAAAGCCGAAACCTGTTTTAAGTAACGCAGGTTGTGTATCATATCTTTTTTTGTAAAATCACTTGAATCGGGCCAGAACATAAGGTCACCGGCGCCTAAACCAAGACCGCTTCGGTGCGTAAGCAAATCTCTTACAGTAAATTCTTCCGTTACATAAGGATTGTACATTTTGAATTCAGGAATATAATCTGTAACCTTATCGTCCCATTTTAGTTTGCCTTCATCAACCAAAATGCCCAAAGCTGCAACAGTAAAGGCTTTTGTGTTAGAAGCTATACCGAATAAAGTGTTTTCATCCACTTTTTGCTTCGTATTTAATGATCTTACTCCATAACCTTTTGCATGAATTATTTTTCCATCTTTTACCACAGCAACCGCAATGCCCGGCACGTCAAAAGTTTTTAGTGTCAGCTCTGCTACAGAGTCGATTTGCTTTGATGTAATTACCTGCGCCTGCAAATGGATCGAGAAAACAAACAGGAGAAATACGATCGATTTTTTCATAAGTGAAATGTAGGAAGAATAAGTTTATGGTGAATAAATGTTTAAATTGATTTGTTATGAAATTGCCTTGACAGCATCACGTTCTCCTAACTATTAAAATTGTATAACCGAGAGATGATCCAATACAACATTTAAAAAGGCAAATACATTAATATAAAATTTCTTTTCTTCAAACTAATATTGCAATTAAATATTCCAAAACCTTAACAGCAGCTTATTATATCTGTTGTTTATTTGTCATAAATCTTACTTACTGCTTTATGGTAAACAGGAAAATTGACAGAATTAGCAATATGACACAATTCGTGTGCTTTTTTATGCAATTCATTTGATTTTTCTTTCATTGAGTTTTCTGTCACAGTTACAACCGGGTTTAATGTTACTTCTGCAAAGTGTCCGCCGCCATCTGGAGTTTCCCTCATAATTCCTGTCGCATTGTCAATATAGTCAATTACAATTACACCTGCTTCTGCGCATAAGTGCAAATACCAAAGCATGTGGCAGGATGATAATGAAGCGACTAAAAGGTCTTCAGGATTATGTTTGGTTTTGTCGCCGCGAAATGCAGGGTCAGAGGAGCCGGAAATTTCAGCTTTATTATCCGCAATAATTGTATGGCTCCTTTCGTATGCCCTGTAATTTGAAGTTCCTGTTCCTTTGTTACCCGTCCATTTTACTGTAAGGCTGTAATTATGCTGTCCATTCATAATAATCTTATCTTAGGGTTTTTAGTAAATATTTTACATTAAAACCATTCCTGCATCCATTCTCCGGATACCTTTTTTCCTTTTTCAAAGTTATCTGCCACAACAATTAACTGGTTGGAGTGGTCGCTGTATTGGGCTAAAATATTTACGTCTGCATCTGCCATTCTTCTGCAAAACATTCCTAATTGTCCCGGAACGTCCTGCCTTAGTTTTTGAATTATTACCTCGTTTATTTTAATAACGCTGATACCTGCTTTTTCTAATACTTCTTTTGCACTTTCAGCTTCTTCAACCAAAAAATGTGCAATACATTTTTCCCCGTTTTGAAAAACTCCTCCGCCTTCAAGGCTGATTTTGTTCTTTCCTAAAACTTCACCTAAAAGTGCCAGAGTACCAGGTTTATTGTCTAAAATAATTTCTAAGTCTCTCATTTTTTTTAATGATTTGTTTTGCAAACTAAATACATCTGTTACCTTTATACTTCATTTAACGCTGAATAATGGAAGTTCAGGAAGAGTTTATTACTTTGTCTGCCTTAATTTGTGAACCAACAAGGGCAACAATGTTATGGCATTTGCTTGATAACAGAGCTTATACAGCAGGTGAACTGGCAATTGTTGCTGATGTTTCTGCAACGTCTGCAAGCAACCATTTGACTAAATTGGCCGAAGCCGATCTGGTAAAAGCAGAAAAACAGGGAAGGCATAAATATTTTTCTTTCTCAAGACCTGAAGTAGCGTACGCAGTCGAGTCTTTGGCAAACCTTGCAAGCTGCAATGCAAAGAGCGTGATGCAAAAAAGCAGGGAAGTGAGCGGCATAAAACATTGCAGAACCTGCTACGATCATTTAGCAGGTTTTGCAGGAGTGAAAATTGCCGAAGCCCTGGAAACAAAAGAGGTAATTAATCAATCAGGCGGCGTTTATAATGTTACAGAAAAAGGTTGGGACTGGTTAAACGAATTTGGAATTTCAAAAAATCACCTGGTAAATAATCGTCGTCCAATAACAAGACAATGCCTTGACTGGAGTGAAAGGCGTCCGCATTTAGCAGGGCAGCTCGGAGCATTGATGCTGACAAAAATGCTTGAAAAAAACTGGTTTAAAAAAATTAGATTTTCACGAGAGTTAGTTGTTACCTCTAAGGGCAGTAACGAAATATATACTTTGCTGAATGTGCAGGTTTAAGCATATAAATTCAAAAGGTCACCAATCATCTATCAGTACATTGCCATTAAAAATGATATAAGGCAATAAAAAAATACCACCTTACATCATTAAAAGTATGCTACTTATTATTTGCTTAGAAGATTATCCAGAGTAATGGCTGCGTAATACAAACCACCTAAAGTAGGTCCTCCTGCATATTGCAGATAACGGTGATTGAAAATATCAGCACCCCCAACTTTAATAGTTGCTTTAGCCTTCGGAATCCGGAAAGTAACCTGGGCATCAACGGTGCTGAAAGCAGAAATATTGCCGGTCACAAGAGGGCTTTCCCATAAAAATGCATTTTGCCATCTCCACGCTGCATTAAAGCCAATGTTTTTTAGGATCTGACGATTGCCAAAAGAAAGATTTGTTGACCAGTCAGGTGTATTGAAGCCGGTAACAAAAATGTCGTTAGTTGCGTTGGATTTCATTTTGTTGTAATTTACATTACCCGAAATTGTATACTTTTTATAAAAGTTATAAGTGACACCCAATGCCGAGCCATAATTATGATACCTGTTTTTTGCATTTGTATACACCCGGTAGCGATCCTGACCATTGCTTGCAGCAGTCGTTGACGTAGCTGCAGTTGCATCACGGTTTCGGTCGAGCATTGCAAGGGCTGCAGCATCAGAACCAACTGTTTCTCCCTTTGGCACAAAAACCTGCACCTGGCCAAGAAAACCTGCGTATTGATTGCTGTAGGCATCCATATCAAGAAACAATTTGTTGTTTAATACAACACTTTTGTAACCTATTTCGAAAGAATTGATTTTTTCAGGACGTGCCTTCGGCAAATTAGCAACAACAAGCAGGTTTTTGTTTGCCAGCGCTGCCTGGTCTGTATTTTCTGCTGCACTTACCGCAGCGTTATAATTAATAACAGAAGCCTGTGTATAACTGTTCTCAAGGTAACCAAGGCCTTCGTCTATATATGACAAGCTTCCTACACGTTTTACCCTTCCGTTATTTACATAAGATAACGCCTCAAAGAGTGAGGGAAAACGGTAACCCTGATGGTAAGTGACGCGAAAGTTGTGCTTATCGCTAACCGTATAAACTGCTGCAAGGCGTGGCGTAAATTTCGGGTCAAACTCAGGATTATAATCCAAACGAACCGAACCGAACAACTTCAGTTTTTCATCAAAAAAAGTTTTTGTGACCTGAGAAAAGCCACCAAATTTTTTATAGTACACATCTTTTCCAAAACTGCCATCAGGCAAAGCTTTATTACGATCAGCGATAGGCCGTTTGAAGTCTACAAAGTTATTTCCGTCAGGAATAATTTGATAAACACGCGCATCGCCACCTATTAGCAGATCAAATATCTTCACTTGTTTAGACAAATCCCATTGCGCCTCGGTATGATACAAACGGCTGTTTTGTACCAATGCTGCTCCGCCGGTTGCAGGCGCATCAGGTATTGCTATTGATTTTATATCCCAGTTATTGATTTTAATAATAGTATTCTTCAAATTTTCAAATGCTGCGGTTCCGGGTTCTGCGCGTCCGGCATCTGCTGCTGTGCGGGCAATCTTAGTGGCAGTTGCCAGGTCGCTTCCCTTATTTAACTCCGTTACCAGTGTGTTTTTATATTTTGCAGCCCACGCATTATTGCTTCCGCCGCTGGCCAGATCAAGGTTGTCGGCTAAGGGTTTTACATTGTAAGAATCACCTGTGTTTTCTACAGAAATATAACTGCGGATGACATAGTTATTTCCTTTAAGCTCCAGCTTATGATTTTGCACAATTACATTATCTAATTGTATTTTATTGCCACGTTGAAATACGCCGTCCATTTTGCCAATCCGATAAGAATAAGAAAGCTCTGCCTTGTCATTGATACGGTAATGAAGAGCCGCGTCTAATTTCAGATTATCAACTTTTGGGTTTGCGAGATCTGTTTCCCAGTAACCTGTACGGGCAACTCTAAGCGTTTGGTTAAGCTGGCCGTTGATGGTAAGCCCGCTTATCGAGGCAACATTACTTCCCGCCAGTGCATCGTCGCCGTATTTATTCCAGCCGTCAAAGGCTGCATTGTTGCTTCCGTTTAACTGCGGAAAGCCCGGATTGGCGCTTTTTAGATTATTCGTATTCTGGTCGAGCCGTGTATTTGATCTCCAGTCAATTCCTTGCATATAACTGGCGTTAATTTTGAAAGCCCATTTATTATTAAATGCCTTTGCATAACGGATAGCAGTCTCAGTTAAAATACCCGGATTATGGTCTTTTCCATCAACATGATTAACACCTGTTTTTTGATAAATGCTTAATCCCTGGTAGAGAAATGGACTCTTAGTAAGCAAATTAGCCATTCCATTTATTGCGTTCATTCCATACAAAGCAGAGGCGGCGCCAGGTGTGATTTCTATGCTTGCAATATCAAGTTCTGTTGGTCCGATAGCATTACCTAAAGGCACACCTAAAGTAGCCGCCTGCATATCTACACCGTCCACCAACTGCAGAAAACGAAAGTTGTTGGGAATATTAAAGCCACGTGTATTAGGAACTTTGAAAGTAAGGCTTGACGTAATCATCTGCACGCCTTTCACGTTTTCCAAAGCATCATAAAAGCTGGGCGCAGAAGATTCTCTTATAGCACGAATATCTAATTTCTGGATGGATACGGGCGATTTCAAAATACTTTCCGCTACGCGGGATGCAGTAACTACCACTTCTTTTCCAAGCAGCGTTTGAGTGACCAAAGTCACAGACAATTTTGAGCTGATGCTTTTTACTTCAAACTCCTGCTGCTCAAACCCGATTGATGAAAAAACAAGTGTAAGCGGAAAGTTGTTTTTTGTTTTAATGGAAAATTGTCCTGTATTGTTGGTTATTGTACCAGCTACTGTTCCTTTTATTTGAACACTTACTGAGGGTATAGCTTCTTTTGTTTGCTGGTTTTGTACTGTTCCGGTTATTTCTATCAGGTTATTTCCCTGAGAAAAAGAAAAGTTTATAAAAAAAATAGAAAGCGAAACAAGAAGGATTGATTTTATTATTTGAATATTTTTTGCACGAGACTTCTTCTCCGGTAAATGTTGGGTCATTTTATCAGTTATTTTAAAAAAGGTATTACTATTTGTTATTTCATACAGCAACAATAAAGAGTAGTAAAAATGCCTTAAGTTAGATCAGGAAAGGTACTTTCAATAGTCCACTAAATTGGTGGACAAATGTAGCTAACAAATTTTACTGACCAAATTTTTAAAAGATTTTTTAAAAATTGAATGAATATTTTTTACAGGAGAAACAAAAAATCAGAGTAACAAACAGTTGCTTTAAAAAAATCAGTGATAATATCAGCGGCGTTTGCGCTATCTGCGGGAAATGAAGTATTTTATGTAATAATTATCCCGTAGATAACCTGGATAATCACAGAGAAAAACTTAATGCTGGTTTACTTTTACTTCTGAATGCAGTACCTGCTGAGTAGATTTATATAATGTATTAAGACTCGTTAAAATAACAAAAGCGCCTACAATTATGAACATCGTTTTAAGCGGCAGCTTTCCTACGAGTCTTGCAGCGATCGGCGCAGCGATCAATCCGCCAATGATAAGTCCGGCAACATCTAACAAAGGAACACTTCGAAGTAAAATGAAAAACGTAATAGAACTTGCCAGCACAACAAAAAACTCTGCAAGGCATACAGAACCGATAACATAACGCGGGCTTCTTCTTTTTGAAATTAAAGTACTGGTAACTAATGTGCCCCAGCCGCCGCCGGCAAAAGCATCCATAAAACCACCTGCGGAAGCAAGCCATCCGGCTCTTTTTACTTTATCCTGAAACTGACTTTTTTTGAATGCTTTTCTGATAATATAATAACCAAGATAAAGTGTATAGACCGACAGCGGAATGCGTACATAAGAAGAATATTTCTGCCCTAAAAAAGCCAGAGACGCACCGATAATTGCACCTATAACGCCGGGAATAACCAAAGCGCGAAACAGTTTTTTATTGATATTTCCAAAACGGTGATGACTGTAACCAGAGACACCGCTGGAAAAAACCCTGGCTGAGTGTACCCTGCTGCTTACAATGGCCGGATTAACTCCGTTGGCTAAGAGAAAGGTTGTTGAAATAGTGCCGTAACCCATGCCTAAAGAACCATCTGCCATCTGGGCAAGAAAGCCGGTAAGCAACATGATTAAAAAAGACCTGGTATCAACATAATCGGGAATGGTTTTTAGACTTAGCATTATCTGATGATAAGGAACGTATGACAGCAAAGCATGACCTAATATCATAAACAGAAATGCGAACAAACACCACTTTACTACTTTTTGCCACTGTTTCTCGACAGGTTTCGGCAAGGGCTGCAAATCAGTTTGCTTGGCAATAAGCATTTCAGTTAGATCATTTAGTTTCCTGACTTTTTCACTGAAATTTCCATCAATGCCATTCCTGATGGTTTGCATGTTATCAAGCACATTTTCCATTTCATCGGGAAGCATGTTGTTTATCACTTCCTTCAGGCGCTTTGCAATTGTCGGTGATTTGCCATTTGTAGAGATAGAGATCTTCAGGCTTCCTTTTTTTACGATGGAACCTAAATAAAAATCACACAACTCGGGTTTATCGGCAGCATTTACCAGCTTGCCTTGTTTTTTTGCCTCGTTTGTTATTACGGCGCTTGCTGCCGGATCATCAATGGCAACTATCACGAGATCGGTATTTTTCAGGTCATTTGTTGCAAAAGCTCTTTCATGTAAGATTATGTTCAGATGATCTTTTGCCCGTTGTTTTATTTCTTCATTAATTGTAATAGCAACTAAATTGATCTTAGTTAAAGGGGAATTTTGCAAAACAGTTGTAAGCTTTTCTAAACCAATATTTCCGCCGCCAACAATTAAAAGACGCATCTGCTCCAGTTTTAAAAAAACGGGAAACAGGTTATTTGTTTCTTTTACTTCGGCAGGTAAAGTTTTTTCTTCAATATTTAATTTCGTTTCCGTCATTATCTTTCTTCGTTCACGATTTTATTAACCCAAAAAGGAAGCACCTACGGAGCTATATTACTATTTATTGTTTTATTCTATAAACAGGTAGCTCCTACGGAGCAAATTATATTTACTTTATTTCCTGTTTTCTCTATTTTTTAGAAACTTCCGTTAACGATTGCCCTGTTCGTATAATCTCCAAAAGTTTCGCCATTAATTCTTCCAGTAGCATACCTGCCAAAAAGATTATCAAGCTCACTTAATATTGCTTCTTCTTCTAAGCTTTCTTTGTACAGTTTATTCAAACGCTGTCCTATTCTGTCGCCGCCTAACTGCAGGTTGTACTTGCCCAATGCAGTTCCGATCAAACCGATTTCAGCGGCAGATGGTCGTGCACAACCGTTAGGACAACCGGTCATTCTTATCACTATTTCATCCAGAATAAGCTCATGCTTTATCAGTAACGGTTCTATCTTAGAGAGTAGTGTTGGCATGTATCTTTGACCTTCCGCCAAAGCTAAAGGACAGGTGTTCAAAGCGACACAAGCCATCGCGTTTTTACGAATAACTGAAGCATTATCAGTATGTTCGGTAATTCTAAATCTCTGCAGTATTTCCTCAATAAGTTCTTTATCTTCCTGTTTAATATCTCCTAATATTAAATTCTGGTTGCAGGTGAATATAAAGTTTGCTTTACCTGTTTTAGCAACTTCCAATAAGGCAGATTTTAAAGCAACATTTTCATCGTCAAGAATTCTTCCATTTTCAATAAAAACGGTGTAATACCACAAACCTTCATGATTTTGTTCCCAGCCATAATAATCACGACGGGAGTTAAAATGAAACTGCTTTGCTTCTTCCAATTCAAAACCAGTTCTTCTTTCCAGTTCTTCTCTCCACCATGGTAAACCGAGCCTGTCAACTGTATATTTTAACCTCGCTAATTTTCTGTCGCTGCGGTTGCCATAATCTCTTTGTATGGTTGCAACCTCGTAAACAGCTTTCAATGTTTTCTCTTTACTATCAACAAAACCAAGCACAGATGCAAGCCTCGGATAATGATCAGGATTGCCATGCGTAGCTGACATGCCGCCGCCGATGGCAATGTTGAAACCTTTTAATTCATCGTTTTCAATTATTGCAATTAAACCCAAATCATTAGCTAAAACATCAATATCGTTGTTGGGCGGAATAGCAATGCCGACTTTAAACTTACGCGGCATGTAACGGTCCTGGTACAGTTCGTCCTTTTCCAGTTCTTTATCAGCAATTTTTTCTCCATCGAGCCATATTTCATAGTATGCATTTGTTTTAGGTAAAAGCATCGTGGCTATATCTTTTGCATACTCAAATATTTCTGCATGCCGCGGCGATTGCTTTGGATGAGAAGTACAAAGCACGTTTCTATTGATATCGCCGCACGTTGCGATAGTTGATAGCCCCGCTTCGTTGAATGCTTTAAGCGTAGGTTTTACCTTAGATTTCAAAACACCGTGCAATTGTATCGTTTGCCGTGTTGTAATTTTAAGAATTCCTGTAGAATTTTCACCGGCAATATT
>JAABUK010001716.1_pt1 | contig 41155 bp, 33 predicted proteins | sample 5559141 | NCBI WGS metagenome assembly JAABUK01 (sample SAMN10711869, study PRJNA513367) | rock metagenome | isolation source: Antarctica rocks | place: Antarctica: Victoria Land, Pudding Butte nord | collected 2016-01-03 | reverse complement strand
CACACCAAAATCAGGCTGCGGGCACCGAGCCGGCTGCGGGCACCGAGCCGGGCGACAGCGAGCCTGGCGATAGCGTGCTGGCACGCCTTGTCAGGATGCAGGCCGCGCCCGAGGCGAGCTTTTCGGACGAGGAGATTCGCAACAACCTCATCGGCTGCATCACGGGCGTCATCGACAACATCAACTCGGGCGTGGCGGGCGCGCTCGACATCTTGCTTTCGCGCCCCGAGGAGCTGGCCGCAGCGACTGCAGCGGCTCGTGCGGGAAACCGCGAGTTGCTGAGGCTTTACGTTTTGGAGGCGCTGCGTTTTCGCCCGCCCGCGCCCTTGCTGGTGCGGCTGAGCACGCAGGATTACGTGCTGGCTCGCGGCACCGCGCGCGAGGCGAAGATTCCTGCGGGCAAGGTCGTCTTCGCGGCCAACAGCTCGGCCATGATGGACGGCAGCGAGCTGCAGGAGCCGCAGAGCTTCCGGCTGGACCGGCCCGAGCACCACTATTTGCACTTCGGCTGGGGCTTGCACCAGTGCCTGGGCAAGTACATCGCGCAGGCTCAGCTCGTCGAGATTTTTATGGCTCTACTGCCCTTGCCGAACCTGCGCCGCGCCGAAGGCAGCGCGGGCGAGCTCAGGCTCGCGGGCGCTTTCCCGGCTCCGTTTGCAGTTGAGTTCGACAGGGCTTGAGGCCAGGCCGCGCAAGTACTTGCGCGGCCCGGCTCGGCTCGGCTCGGCCATCAACGGCGCCGCCCGGCTCGGCCATCAACGGCGCCGCCCGCCGCGATTCTTCGAGCGCGCGAACCTGGCGCTGCCCTGGCCGTCGCGCGGCCCGCCTCGCCTGGGCTGGCCCTTGAGCTCAGGGCGCGCTTTGTCAGGCTTACCTTGTGTGCTGGGCTCGGCTGAGCTGGGCTCGGCTGCGCCCTGATCTTCTTCGGCTGCGCTGGGTTCTGCTGAGCTGGGCGTCCAGGGGCCTTGCAGCAGCTCTTGAAGCTCGTGGAGCGAGCGGGCGCGCACGGCTCCGCGCGAGCCTCGCGTCACCACGAAGCGCAGCGGGCGATCCAGAACGGGCAGCTCGCCTTCGCTCAGCGTGCGCGCCAGCTTCTCGGGCAGCTGCAGGCGCGCCACTCCGATGAGCGCCGGCTGCTCCTCGACTTCGTAGCCGACTTCGACCTCGCGGCCTTGCACAAGTACTTGCGAGGGCAGCTCGCGCAGCTCGCGGCGCTGGCCGGCGGGCACGAAATCCTCGGCGCGCAGCGTGAGCTGAGCCTGCTGGAAGCCGCGCAGCGAGCTCACTTGCTGCTCGCTCAGCTGCCGCTCGTAGTGCGCGCTCAGCTCAGCTAAGCCCAGCCGGGGCGTCGTGCCGCCCGAGCGACGATAGATCTCGCGCACCTCGTCGATGGCGTTCTGGTTCTTGTAAACCGCCGCGTGCCGCGCTTGGGCTCGCGCCAGAGCGCCTGCAAGTACCTGGCGCGCCTGAGCCGCCAGCTCGGGCGGAAATTCTTCGATGGGCTGGCTGTGGCTTTCGAGCACGAAGCCGAAGTAGCTCAGCTTCTGCGTCCGCACGAGCGGAGTCGAGGGGCGCCGCGCGTTGTAATCCAGCTCGACAGCCTCGCGCTTGGCGTGGCGGCGCAGGCGCTCGAACGAAACCTGGGTGCCCTCGATTGAGGCGCGCGCCACGCCGTGCCGATCCGCGAAGTAGCGCAGCGTGCCCGCGACAGCGCCGCTGCCCGAGCACACGCTGGTGCGCGACAGCGAGGCGAACTGGCCGTCTGAGGTGAGGTCGTCGATTGTTAGGTCGAAGGGCATGAACTGAGCGAGCAGCTCGGCGAAGCGGCGCAGCACCGTCTTGTCGGCCAGCGGCATCCGGGCAGGCAGCGGCAGGCGCACGGAGCGGAAGACGCACGCCATCGCCAGGGCCGCGTCCTCGATGGACTTGACCAGGACGCCGCGCTCCTCGGCCCACGCGTTGACCTCAGCGGCCTTGAAGCCGTGGCGCGGCATCCCGTGCACCTCGCCCACGACGCCCGCCCGAGCGAAGGCCGCAGCATACAGGTTGTAGGTCGTCAGGTGGTCGCTGCCGGGCACGATCAGGTCGTCGATGAAACGCTCCTCGCGTGTCATGCGGTGCAGGCTTTCCATCGAGCTCATCACAGCAAGATACGGCAGCAGATCGTTATCGGCGTTCACGATGAGCTCAGCCCAGGCGCGGTCAACGGGCAGCGCCTCGACCGCCTTGCCGTAGGTCGAGAGCCGCCCCGCTTGGTTGATGATGCCGCGCCTGTGCAGCTGAGCTAAAGCGGCTCGGTAAGCGAGGCGGTCGAGGGGAACCGGCAGCTCCAGCTCGTCGGCGCGCACGCCGAGGTCGGCGCAGGTGAGGGCGACGCGCTCGGAGTTGCCCGCGAGCTGGAACTCGGGCGCGGTCGGGCGCAGGTGCTCGAAGCGGATGTCGCGGTCTGAGAGGATGAAGACGCGGCCCCCCTGGACGCGGCCATGAACGCGCCCGGCCATCTGCAAAATCTCGTTGGAGCCCAGGTGCACGCGCGTGAGCACGTTGCGCCCGTTCGCGATGACGTTGCTGAAGCGCGTGTCCTCGATGACGACGGTGTCCAGCCCGCGCACGTTGAGCGCGCTCTGCCCAGCCGCCGTCATCGCCAGCAGATATGGCTTCTGGGCCCCGCTCTCTTCTAAAAACGGGCGGATGACGCGGATCGGCTCGCCGCCGTGGTAATAAGCCGCGTTGACATCGCGGAACCGCTCGCGCACATCGCCCGCGGCCTGCTCGACTCCGGCTCGCGTGGGCAAGAACACGCCCACGCCGCGCTTGCGAACCACCAGTTCCTCGATGAAGCGGTCATCTAAAAAAGAAAGCGGCGTGCGATCGACGACCTTGACCACGGCGGCTTTTGCGGGGTCGAAGGAGAACACTTCGAGCACGTCGGAGGAGCCCAGGTACTTGCGGTAGAAGCTGGGGTCAACGGTGGCCGAGAGCCAGATGAAGCGGCAGCCGGCGCGCTTGCCCAGGGCCAAGCACAGCTCCAGCTCAGCCGAAGTCTGGTGGATTTCGTCCACGATGAGGGTGTCGTGCGCCAGGATGTCGCCGTCTTGAAACCAGCGGCGCGCGATGCCGGTGGTGACGACGACCACGTTGAACTCGGGCAGCTCGGGCGTCGCCTCGCGCTCGCGGTTGACGACGCCGATCTTGAGCGGAGCGCGCAGAATCTCCTCGGCGATGGGCCGGATCGCCAGCGTCTTGCCGGTTCCGGTGCCTGCGATGATGCCGAAGCCCGCTCCGCCGCGCGCCAACTCGCGCACCCGAGCGCCGTGCGTGCGCTCCAGGTAAGTGTCGAGGTGAAGGCCGATGGCGATTTCGATGGTCTCGCAAGCCGCCCGCGTCGGCGCGATGACGATGACGCGGCCCGAAGGCGGATCGCCCGCGACGAAGGCCGCGTGATCTAAAGGCAGGTAAGGGTCGTGAACCGAGCGCAGCATAGCCCAGGCTCCTGCAAGGCGGACGCCGCTCAAAGGAACTTCCGCGAGCGCGCTCAAGTACTTGAGGCGAAGTGTCACGAAGTGTCACAATGAGAGCCGGGACAACCGGCGCGAAAACAGGAAAATCAACGACACCGAACTCGAAGTGGTGCGCTCGGGCGTGCTGCAGGCGAGTGCTCAAGGCATCGTGAACGCAGCCAACACCGCGATGCGCGGCGTCGTCGATGGCGCTATCCACGCGGCGCGGCGACGGCTCAGGTCATCGTGACGCCCGCTTTTCTGCTGCCGCAGAGCTGGATTTTGCACGTGGCCGGCCCGATCTACCGGAACTATTCGCCCGCAGAAGCCGATGCGCGCGGCTGGGCAGCCTGGCCTTCCCCTCGCTTTCAACGGGCGCTTACGGCTACCCGATCGAAGAGGCCGCTGGCTTTGCGAACCGTGCGCAGGTACTTGCAGGAATCGCCGGGCACCGGCCTGCGACGCATCGTGTTCGCGATGTTCGGGGCGAGCGAGTTCGACGTTTTCACGCGCCAGCTGGAGCATCTCGAAGCGCAGCCCGAGCCGCCATGTTGAAGGCACAAGTTGAAGGCTCAGCTGAGCACGACAGGCAAGCAGCCGAACTGAAAGCTCAAGGCAGCTCAGCGCGCAGCGGATTACAAGGAGACGAGGAGCATGATGCAACAAACTCGGTGGCGCGTGCGGGCGGGGAGCGTTTGCCTGCTGGCGGCTCTGCTTGCCCTGGCCGGCTGCGGCGGTCGCGAATCGTCCGACAGCGACAGCGCGAGCCCAGCGGGTTCAGCAAGCTCAGCTGAAGGTGCCTCCAGCGCGGCGGCAGGAAATGGCGCGCCCGGCGGCTCGTCGAGCGGCTCGTCAAGCGGCGGCTCGGCGGGCACGGCGACGGGAGCGGGCGCGGTGGCGGCGTTGGCGCAGGCGGCTTCGAGCGTGCCGCGCAAGATCGTGTACACGGCTGAGGTCGATCTCGTGGTGGAGAACCTGTCCACGGCTCAGGAGAAGCTGGCGCGGCTGGTGCGGGCGAGCAAGGGCTACATCTCGGACACCAGCATCGGCGGCGAGAGCGGCAGCAAGCGCAGCGGCACCTGGAAAGTGCGCGTGCCCGTCGAGAATTATGAGGCGTTCATGGCCGGAGCCACGCGCCTGGGCGAGCTGCAAAGCACCCACGCCACCTCGCAAGACGTGACAGCCGAATATTACGACGTGGCCGCCCGCATCGCGAACAAGCAAATCGAGGAGCAGCGGCTGCAGCATCACCTGGAAGTCTCGACGGGCAAGCTGAGCGAGATTTTGCAAGTCGAGCGCGAGCTGAGCCGGGTGCGCGGCGAGATCGAGGAGATGCAGGGCCGCATCCGCGTGCTGGCCAACTTGTCCTCGCTGACCACGGTCACGCTCACGCTCAACGAAATCAAGAACTACGTGCCGCCCGCGCCGCCTTCGTTCGGCACCCAGGTCACGCGCCAGTTCGCGGGCTCGCTGGACGGCCTGCGCGAGGCCGGCAAGGGGCTCGTGCTGCTCGTGGTCGCGCTGGCTCCGTGGCTCGTTGTGCTGGGTGCTCTGGGTTTAATCGGGCGTGTGGCGTGGCGGTGGGGGCACCGGCTGAGGAAGCGCTCGGAGCGCAAGTAACCGCTGCTCAGCGCCCTACGGCTTTCCTGCTCCGGCAAGTACTTGGTGCGCCTTCAAACGCGGCAGGCCCCGAAGTGGTTGAACGGCGCGTGTTGGCGTTAGATTTGATAGGCGCGTGGGTATGCTGAGGAAGACGCTTCCAAGGCGTCCTGCAGTAGCTCGGCTGTGGCACATCGAGCAAAGGAGATTGCTGTGAGCAACGCACACGAAGATCTGACAGCTGAACTGAACGAGGCGCTCGCGAAAGCGCCGCCTATGTCGGAAATGGAGTTCGACTCCGATCCCGATCCTCAAGAATTGCTGCGCGACAGCGTCAAGCGCCGCGCCTTCCTACAGCGTATGGGCGCGGCGGGCCTGGGCTTCGCCGCCGTTGGCCTGCTCAACGGCTGCAACGGGAACAACGACGGCAATAATGGCGGGCCGGTCTTGTCTGGTACCGCGACGCCTGGCGGCACCGCGAACGGCACCGCCACGCCTGGCGGCACGGCCAGCGGAACCGCCACGCCGAGCGCCACGGCCCGGCCGGGCATCGACCAGAGCAACTTCCCCGGCATTGTCGGGCGCAACATCAACGAGGTCGTGCTCAACTACGCGCTGGCGCTGGAAAATTTCGAGGCCGACATCTACCGCCAGTCGCTCAACGTGGCTTCCGGCCTGGCTGTAACCACGCCCTTCAGCGCCACGCGCAACTACTCGCTGCGCGTTCCCGCCGGCGCCCTGGCGCCGACGGGGCAGGCCGCGCAGGATGCCTTCCGGCTACTGAGGAACATCACCATCGTCGAGCCGGCGCACCGCGACTTTCTGCGCACCACGCTGCGCTCGCTGGGAGCTCCCATCCAGCCCCCCAACCCCGGCGGCTACCAGTTCCCCGGCGGCGCTCTGCCAGGCCGCGACCTGAGGACCATCCTGGCCCAGTTGCTGCCCATCGAAGAGAACGGCCCGCGCGCCTACCTGGGAGCCGCGCCCTTCCTGACCACCCTGGGCCTGATCCAGACCGCCGGGACGATCTACTCCGTCGAGTGCCGCCAGGCAGCTTCCATCGCCGACACCCTGGGCCGCGTGCCCGGCCCCGTGCGCATGGCCTTCGACAAGGGCGCCGCCCCGGTCTACCCCTCGGAAGACACCTTCGAGTACTTCCGCTCGCCATCCGATGTGCTGACGAAGATCGTCCCGGCCTTCCTGCGCCGCGATGGCAGCACCAACCCCAGCAACGGCATCGGCGCCTGAGGCCATAAAGGAAAACTCATGAACGAACTTGAACTGACCACGGCCTCCGAAGCCGTTCGATCCGAGCAGCCCTCGCAGGGCATGGCTCTGCGCGCTCTGGCTCTGGCCGGCGTGGGCGCTCTGGCCCTGGGCGCGCTGAACGCGAGCCCGGCCCAGGCCATCAGCCCGGCCCTGCGCTTCGCCGACATCCCCGGCACCGGCGACATCAAGGTGCTCAACTACGCCCTGGCGCTCGAAGACCTCGAAACCGAGGCGTATGTGCAGGCCGTGCAGCGCCTGACCCGCGGCGGCAGCGGCGGGCGCGACGCGGTTCCGGGCACCCGCATCCCCGGCCTGGGCCTGAGCACGAACGAGCGCGACGTGTCCCTTCTCACCCGCTTCACCCGCGTCGAGTCGCAGCACCGCGACTTCCTGCGTGGTGCGGTCGGCCCCTCGGCCATCCGCCCCTTCAACTACAACTTCAACATCGCGACCCTGTCGCGCGCCCAGGTTCTGAACCTGATCTACATGCTGGAGCTCGGCGGCACGCGCGCCTACCTGGGCGCGATCCCCTTCTTCGCGACCAAGCGCTTCGTGCAGACCGCAGCCGCCATCCAGGGCACCGAGGCGCGCCACACGGCCATCCTCGCCGACCTGTTCAACGATATCGCCGGCGCCGCCGTGCAGCCCACGCCCCCGCAGGGCGCTCTGCCCGGCGAGCGCGAGGCCTTCGCCTCGCCCGATCAGACGCTGGCCATGGTGTCGCCTTACATCGTGCGCCCCAGCGCCACGGCCGGCAGCACGCCCATCGCCGTGCCCTGAGCTATCACGCAGCGCGACGCCGAAGCCCGCAAGTACTTGACCCAAGTACTTGCGGGCTTCGGCGTTTGCGGAGCGCCAACGGAGTCTCTTGCGGAGGTTCGCATCGGGCGCGCCGCCGGCACGTGCCGCAGCGTCCAGCACGACGGTGCCCGGCAAAGCACAGGAGCGTGCCCGCGCTCCAGGGCAATCGCATTAGGCTTTTGAGTGTGTCAGCGGTCGTGCCGGCGACTGAAGTCGCGGCTTATGTGGGGATCGTGAAGAGGCTTACTGTTGGCTCAAGCGTCGTCTGATCTTACCCATATGTAGTGGTTGGTGGTGACGTAAGGCTGTGGGATCGGGCCGTAGTCTTGAGCGACGGCCTCAGGCGTGGGGATGAGCGGCTTGGTTTCTTCGAGTCGCTGCTGCGGTGTGCGGCAACCCAGGGCGCTGTGGGTTCGCTCCTGGTTGTAAAACGTCTGCCAGTCCGCCAACTGCTGTTCCAGTTCCTCTCTTGGCAGCGAGAGGTCAACGATGTCCCAGAACTCCATGCGGTCGGTGCGCTGCGGGTGCCCTTTGGGCAGGCTCGACCTTGCCGTTGAGGTGAGGCGCTGCGGGGCGGTTGGGGCGGAACTTGATGCGCTTGTCGCGCAGAGCATCCTGGAACTCGAAGCCCACGAACTCACTTCCGCGGTCGCTCTGGATGCGCTGGAGAGGAAACGGGAACTCCTTGACCAATCGCTCTTGAAGAAAATGCACGGCGTTGGCAGCCGAGCGGGCCGTGTAGAGCCCCCGCACTCGCAGCCGGGTGCAGTCGTCGATGGCGGTGAACTGGTACAGCCGCTTGCCGATCTTGCAGGTGTCCACCTGGACTCGATCCCCTGGCACGGGGCGGTTTGTAGCGCTTGGGCTTCTTCTTGAGCCGACGAGCCGGGCGCAGCACGGAGACGCCGTGGTGAGCCAGCACCTTCCAGAGGGTGCTGGTCGAGAAGGCGATCTGGTGTAGCCGCTTGAGCTCTCGCTGCAGACCTTTTGGCCCCAACCGGCGAGTGCGGCGCATCTCCAGGATCAACCGCTCGTGCTCGGGTGTAACACGGCGCTCGGGCAGCTTGTGCGGGCGACGGCTCTGGGAACGGAGCCCCTCTGCTCCCTGAGCCTGGTAGCGGCGAGTCCACTTGCGCAGCGTGGGTGCTGAGATGCCGCAGCGGCGGCAGGTCAGGCCCAGGTTGCCCGTCTGCTGGTACATCTCCACCCACAGCAGACGAGCCTTGAGAACGGCTTCGGGATCTTGCATGGTGACTTCTTCCTCTTGGCTTCAGCATGACACTTCAGCGGCAAAAGAAAACCGTCTTCACGATCCCCACACCGCCTCGAATCGCCGCGACGCTTCCAGGCACTCGTCCAGGATCTCTTCGAGCTCGGCCAGGCTCGACACGCGGCACAGGCGCTCGCGCAGGCGGGCCGACTCCGGCATTCCCTTGGTGTACCAGGCGGCGTGGCGGCGCATCTCGTTCATCGCGGTGTGCTCGCCCTTCAGGGCCGCCAGCTGGCGCCCGTGCCAGAGCGCGGTGTCCACTTTGTCCTGCGCGCTGGGCTCCTGGGCCTCGGTGCCGTCCTGCAAGTACTTGCGGATCGAGGCGAACAGAAACGGATTGCCCATCGCCGCGCGCCCGACCATCACGGCGTCGCAGCCTGTCTCGTCGAGCATCCGCCTGGCGTCGGCTCCGTTGCACACGTCGCCGCAGCCGATGACGGGAATCTGCACCTTCGCCTTGATGTCGCGGATCACGCTCCAGTCCGAGAGCCCCGTGAACGCTTGCTTGGCCGTGCGCGGGTGGCACGTCACGGCCACCGCGCCGACATCCTGCGCGCGCTGGGCGACCTCGGGCGCCGTGATGTTGTAGGAGTCCCAGCCCGCGCGCATCTTCACCGTGACCGGAACGCCGTGAACCGCCGCGCCTTCGACGGTCGCTTTGATGACGGCCTGAGCCAAGTCGGGCGTCTTGAGCAGCAGGCAGCCCGCGCCGCAGCGCGCGATCTTGGCGACCGAGCAGCCCATGTTGATGTCGATGGTGTCCGGCTTAGTCGCCGCGACCATCTCGGCCGCCCGCCTCATCATCTCGGGGTCGGCGCCGAAGAGCTGCACCGCGACGGGCCGCTCCTCCTCGCAGAACCACAAAAGCTGCTGCGACTTCTCCTGCGACTTGGCCCCGCCGATGATGAGAGCCGTCGAGGAAACCAGCTCCGAAAAGCTCATGCCCGCCCCGTAGCGGCGGCACAGCAGGCGAAACGGCGAGGAAGTCACGCCCGCCATCGGAGCCAGCACCAAGTTGGGTTCAACCTCAAAATTCGCGATTCGCACACAAGATAATTAACCACAGATGCGCGCGGATGGGCAGAGGCAAGGGCTGAAGAGCTGCAAGTACTTGATGGAGAACGACCAAGCTCACCCGCCGCCGGAAGCCCGTAGCGAGGAACGAGCGCAGGGCTGTAGACGGTCGGGTGCAGCGCCTTGTTCGGCTGCTGTTGGACGAGTTAAGGCGCGGCTCCTTCGCTATCCACGAGTATAATCTTTGGTGAAATCGAGTCCATTCGGAACGCTTAAACCCGCCCTTTGTTTTGCGAATTGCGCCTGAGTGAATGGCCCATAAAGGTGCTTTTTAGTCAAATCGAAGATGTAAAACTTGCTTTTATTCTGCTGAATAAGAACCCATTTCGCATCCCAACCTGCTGCTGTGACTGGGGCGTCAACAATAACGTTTGGCTTGGCAGAGGCCATTGTATTACCAGAATCCTCATCTTCCTCAACAAATTCCGTCTGGTTTGCCGCCTCGAACGCCCAAAAATAATATGGGCCTGAAACGTGGTCTTGCCACAAATCGCTTCCAATCAAGCAACCGTTTAAGAACAGCACCACCGAAAGGCCAAATAGAATGCGGAGAAGTCGTTTCATTACACCAAGATTATAACCTCTCGGCTTACTTCAAGCTGCGCGCAGCCGCCCAACTATGTAATTCACCTACCCGATGGGTGGGTTAACGCGTGTCGGAGTTCGGGACAGAAATGGCAATCGGCGGCGCTGGTGCTGGTTATTTTCCTGTCAGGAGCTTGCTTAGCTCGGCACAAAGCCACCCAGAGCATCGGGTGGCATAATCCCACAATCACAGAGGTATACCGCTGGCTCGATCGTGCCCTGGCAAGTACTTGCAGCACTGTCATTCGCCCGCCATCGCTGCCTGCAGGCGCGCCACCAGGCGCTCGGCGTCGTCATCGACGAGGAGGGCGGCGCGGTATTGAGGCTTCCAGAAGCCGTCGGCGACGGCGCGGTCGAGGTAGCGCAGGAAGTCGTCGTAGAAGCCGCGTGTGTTGAGCAGGGCGACGGGCCTGGCGTGCAGGCCGATCATGCCCCACGTCACGACCTCGCTCCACTCATCAAGGGTGCCCAGGCCGCCGGGCAGGGTCAAGAAGCCGCCCGACAGCTCGGCCATCAGCGCCTTGCGCTCGGCTAAGGTCTCGACCAGGCGCATCTCGGACACATCGGAGTCTCCCACTTCGCCCAGGCCCGCAGCCATCACGCCGACGACCAGCCCGCCGCCCTCGCGAGCCGAGCGCGACACCTCGCGCATCAGGCCCGAGCGAGTGCCGCCGTACACCAAGCCGAGGCCGTGCCGCGCCAGAGCCGCCCCGACCCGGCGCGCGTCCTCGGCGTACGCCGGGTGCTCGCCCAGCCGCGAGCCGCAGAAAACAGCGATGTTCATGGCTTCCCTTGTGGCTTCCCCTCGGTTGATGCTGCTGATGAGGCCGGGCGGTTGCGCGTCCAGATCAGGCGCAGGCCCTCGAGCGTCAGGTTGGGCTCGACGTGCTCGATCTGCGGCACCAGCGGCGCGATGACCGCAGCTAAGCCGCCCGTTGCAAGCGCGACCACGCGCCCTTCGCCCGCGGCCTTGAGCTCCTCGACGCAGCGCGCGACCAGCTCCTTGACCAGGCCCGCATAGCCGAACAGGATGCCGCTCTGGATCGAGTGCAGGGTGTTGCGCCCCAGCACGGTCTCGGGAGGCCGCAGCAATTCGAGGCGCTCGACGCGCGGCAGCCGGGCCGCCGCCGCGAAGAGCGCGTTGGTCGAAATGCCCACGCCCGGAGCCAGCGCGCCGCCCAGATACTCGCCGCGCGCAGAAACCGCGTCCACGGTGGTCGCCGTGCCGAAGTCCGCGATGACGCAAGCGCAGCCGAACTGAGCCCACGCCGCCACCCCGTTCACCAGGCGATCCGCGCCGACCTCGCGCGGGTTGTCATACAGATTCTTCAAGCCGATGTCGATCTCAGCGCCCACCGTGACGGGCTCCAGGCACAAGTACTTGCGGCACATCTCCTGAGCCGCAGGCGTCAGCGAAGGCACCACGCTCGAAATAATGGCGCCCTCAAAGCGGCTCAAGCCGAGCCCGCGCAGCTCGAAGGCGGCCTTGAGGAAGGCGGCCAGCTCGTCTGAGGTGCGCTCGCGCTGCGTCGAGAGTCGCCACGTCTCCCAGCGCGCGCCGTCCCAGGCGCCCGCGACGATGTTGGTGTTGCCAATGTCGAGAGCCAGGAGCATAATTGGGATGTCGGAACCGCAGCAAGTACTTCGCCTTGGGAGGCGAGCCATGCCAAGCGAATACGAATGCACGTCCTGCCGCTTGACCTTCACGGTAGGGCCCTACGTTGGACAACTGCGCACCAATGCCGGCGGCGCGTTTCTGGTTTGCCGGGCGTGTGGCACGCAGCACAAGGTTGTCAACTCCCTTGTCTCGGAGTCGGAGGCGTCCTACAGCCTCTCCGGCCAGCCCGCGCCGCTGACGTTCTTCCGCTCGCGCACGGAGATGGAAAGCCCATCCGAGCCGACGGCGGAGCATGGAGCATGGCAGGAGGTGCAAGTGGGCACCTTTGGCGAGCTTCGCGTCGAGGATGCTTGCTGCGCAAGCTGCCATGTTCAGGGTCAGTTGAGTACCGCCACCTCTGCGGAAGATCCCTGCCCACGCTGCAAGCAGAGCACGCTCCGCTACGTCCTGGGCTGGATGGCGTAGCCGCGCCCGCAAGTACTTGAGCCCGTGCGTGCCGGCGCCAAGCGCATCAGCGAGCCTGCTCGATCCGCCTCAAGTACTTGCGGGCTTGTTGTCGCCGGTGCCGCCGGCCTCGAAGAAGGCGGCGTCGAGCCGGACGCGGCTCAGGTGCGGGCGCAGCAGGTCGGCGCGCAGGCAGTCGCGCTCCTCGGCGGGCAGCGAGCGGGCGTGCAGCACTTGCAGGTAGGCGGGGCGAATCCACACCATCAGCTCGTTGAACCGCTGGCGCGTGAGCCCCTTGACCCAGTTCATCTCGTGGCCCAGACGCAGCAGCGAGAGGCAGTCGGTGGCTTCGCGGCAGCCGATGCGACGAGCGTAGCGCAGCGTGCCGAAGGCCCGCCCGATGCGGTCGCGCGTTTCGAGGCCGTGCTTGCCGGGCAGGGCCAGGCGCGCGGCGCGCTCCAGGTCGCACACCTCGCGCGCGGCCCGCTCGACTTCGAGCAGTACCTCCGCCTCCTCGACGCCCATGGTGCTGGTGTTCGAGAGCTGGTGCAGGTGCCCCCACACCTTCGAGCCTTCGCCGAAGGTGCCGCGCAGCAGCAGGCCGCGGCCCTCGGCCCAGCGCCGCGTCTTGTCCATGCGCCCGGCGATTTCCAGGGCCGGCAGGTGCAGCATCACGCTGGCGCGCAGGCCGGTTCCCGCGTTGGTCGGGCAGGCCGTGAGGTAGCCGAAGCGATCCGAGTAGGCGAAGGCCGCGCGCCCGTCGAAGTGCGCTTCCAGAACATCGTCCAGCTTGTCCACGAGCGCAAAGGCCGCGTCGAGCTGAAGGCCGGGCAGCAAGCTCTGCAGGCGCAGGTGGTCTTCCTCATTGGCCAGCGCGCACAGCGAGGCGTCGCCAAGAGCGGCCAGACCGCGCCCCATCTCGTCCTGCACGTGCTCGCGCGAGGTGAGGTGGCGGTCGATCAGGCTCTGGCGCTCCCAGGCGGTGAACTCCTCGAAGGGCAAAAAGTGCGCGCCGGTCAAGCCGCCGGGAGCCTCAGCCGTGGCGTGCAGCGCGGTGAAGAGGCGGTGGCGGACGCTGAGCAAGTCGGAGGAGGTGGCCTTGTGCGGGAAGGCGTAGCGGCGCAGGTTGCGCGCCAGCCGCACGCGCGAGGAGAGCACGATGTCGTTCTCGCGCCCGCCGCGCTTCATCCAGCGGGCGGCGCGGTCGAAGGCCGAGAGCAGAAGGGGTGTGTGCATAAAAAGTGTCAGCCGCCGGTTCTCGCTCCTTTTCGCGCTCCCTTTCGCGCTCCCTCGCCTCGCGCAAGTACTTGTGGCCGGCAGCTGGCTGGCAGCCACCAGCGGCTACTCGCCCGGCTCGACGATTGTGGACTCGACGACCTTGATCTTGTCGCGCAGCTTGGCCGCTTCCTCGAACTGCTGAGCTTCCAGGGCCGCCTTGAGCCGCTCGCGCAGCAGGGCCAGGCGGCTGTCGCGGCGCGCGCGCAGCAGTTCGAGCCGGCGCTGGCGGCGCAGGGCCGAGCGCGGCGCCTTGCCGATGTGGTGCGAGCCGCTTGGCCCGCGCTCCATCGTCTCGCCCAGCGTCTCCTCGAAGGTCTCGTAGCAGGTCGGGCAGCCCGCGCGCCCGTCTTCGCGCAGGCGATCCCACGTCATGCGGCAGCGCGGGCAACGCTGCGCCGGCGCGCTCTTGAAGGCGGGCGCGCCGGCGGGCTGGGGCGGCCCGCTGCGCTCGTCAAAACCCAGGAAGCCCGGCAGCAAGAACGTCGGCAGCAGCGCCTCGCCACCTTCAGCTGACTGCTCATCTTGCTCAGCCGGGCCTTCGAGCGCCTCGTGGCTGTCTTCGTCTTCGGGCTCGTCCGCGAAAGGATCGCTGTCGGAAGACCCGTCGGCGAAAGGATCGGCCTCGCCGGGCCGCGTCAGCTCGGACTGGAAGAAGGCCTGGATGCTCGGCAGCGCGTCGTCTTCGTCCTGCGCGCCGGCCTCTTCGGGCGCGCCGTCGAGGTCCTGCGCGTGCTGGAACATGATGTGTTCCAGGTGCTCCTGCACCTCGTCCAGGGCTTCGAGCATCTGGCTTACGGCCTCGCGCTCGCCCGGCTCCATGTCCTCCAGCGCGGCCTCGAACTCCTCAGACGACAGCTCAGCCGCGTCTTCATCGTCCATCTCATCGTCCATGTCGTCGGCCAGGTCTTCGTCCGAGGAGAACTCGCCCTGGGCCTTGAGCTGATCGTAAGCGGCCAGCTTCTGCAGCGACCACTGATCCTCAGCGGGCGCGAAGGCCTCGGGGTCGGGCGCGCTGCTGAGCAGCTCGGGCAGCAGCTCTTCGAGCGGCATCTCCTCGGCTCCGGGCGGGATCAAAGCGCCCGCGAGCCACGCCTGCGAAATCGCCTGCTCGCGCGCGCACTCCTCGCACAGCCGCGACTGCGTCGACTGCGCGTCCAGCACGCGCTTGATGAAAACCGTGGCCGCGCGCTCGCGGCATTTCTCGCACTTGGGCATGATTAACCTCCTGACGCTCCCGAAGCCCCCAGGTGGCGCGCTCCTCCAGCCGAGCCGCAAGTACTTGCACGGCCCCGCTGCCGCAACTTCAGGCGTGGCTTCAGGCGCGTCTTCACCAGAGCGGGCTGCCTTCGCTGCGCGTCAGCTCGCGGTAGCGCGCCATGATGTGCTGCGTCACCTCGCCCGGCTTGCCCGTCCCGATGGTGCGGTTATCCACGGTCGTCACCGGCACCACCTCAGCCGCAGTCCCGGTCAGGAAGGCTTCCTCGGCGGCGTATACATCGAAGAGCGCCATGTCGCGCTCGACGCAGCCGATGCCCATTTCCTCGGCGATCTGCATCACCACGTCGCGCGTGATGCCTTCGAGGATGCCCGCCGAAACCGGCGGCGTGCGCAGCTGCCCCTTGCCGTTGAAGTCGCGGATGTAAATGAACAAGTTATCGCCCGAGCACTCCGAGACCAGCCCCTGATCGTTGAGCATGATGCACTCGGGCACGTTGGCGCGGATGCACTCGATCTTGGCCATGATGTTGTTCAGGTAGTTGAGCGACTTGATCGCCGGGTTGAGCACGTCAGGCCGCGAGCGCCGCGTCGCCACCGTCACGACTTCCATGCCTGCTTCGTAAACCTCGGGCGGATACAGCTTGATGGCGTCCGCGATGATAACAACCGTTGGATTGGGGCACTTGCGCGGGTCCAGCCCCAGGTCGCCCGCGCCGCGCGAGATGATGAGCCTGATGTAGCCGTTCTCGATTTCGTTGGCGCCCACGGTTTGCTCGACGGCCTTCTTGATCTCGGCCCGGCTCAGCGGCGGCTCCAGCATGATGGCCTTAGCCGAGCGGAAGAGCCGCTCCAGGTGCCCATCGTGGCGGAACACGCGCCGCGAGTACACGCGCAGCCCCTCGAACACGCCGTCGCCATACAAAAACCCGTGGTCGAACACGGAGATTTTGGCTTCCTCCTTCGGGAAGAGCTGGCCGTCGATGTAGATTTTCATGCTTTCCATTCTGCGCCTTCTGCCAGCGCGCTGCAATCGGGCGGCTCAAGTACTTGCAGCGAGCCACTCGCTCAGCTTGGCGCGGAGTTGCTCGGGGCGCAGGTAGCCAACGGATGTGTCGTGGTGCTGGCCGTTGAGGAAGCAGAGCAGAGTTGGCGTGGTAAACACGCCATTTAGCGCCGCGATTATCTCACCGGCCGCTGTGTAGATCTCGCACGAGAAGAAGGCAATTGAATCGAGCTCAGGCCGCATCTTCTGCAGCGACACGTCCATGGGGCGGGCGTGTATATCCCAGGCAGCCCAGAAGTGCACGACCACAACCTTGTGCTCTGCAAGTAATTGCTCGTAGTTCGACAGCGTCAACGCCGGTGTCGAAGGTTGCCACGTTTCCATAGGGCCTCCAAAAGCTAAAGCGCGCCGCTCGTTGCTCTGAGCGGCGCGCTTCAAGTACTTGCAGCAAGTACTTACAGCTGCTCGATCTCGACCCAGCCGCGCTTCTCGCTCGACTCGACAACCGCATCCAGCGCCGCGTTCACCTGCGCTCCCTCGCGGAAGCTGGGATGCGGATTTACACCGGTCAAATGCCCTTGCAGCAAGTCGTGGACGGTGTTGATGAAGGTGTGCTCGTAGCCGATGATGTGGCCGGCGGGCCAGTAAATCCCCGAGTACGGCTGGTCGTTCTCGTTGACGTTGATGGTGCGGAATCCCTGACGATCCGTGTCATCTTCGGCGTTGAAATATTCGAGTTCGTTCATGCGCTCGAAGTTGAAGGCGACCGAGCCCTTCGAGCCGTTGATCTCGAAGGTGTTGAAGTTGCGCCTTCCGTAGGCAAAGCGCGTCGCCTCGAAGACGCCCAGCGCGCCGCTGCCGAACTTGCCGATGAAAGCCGTCGCGTCGTCCACCGTGACCTCGCCCATCTCGGTTGTGGCCTGAGCCGTGAGCCCCTCGGCTCCGGTAGAGGCGGCTTGCAGCGGGCGCTGCTTGACGAAGGTCTCGGTGGTGCCGGTGAGCTCGGTTAAGTTGCCGATGAGGTACTGCGAGATGTCGATGATGTGCGCGCCGATGTCGCCCAGGGTGCCCGAGCCCGCGATTTCCTTCTTCAAGCGCCACACCAGCGGAAAGTTGGGGTCCGCGATCCAATCTTGGAGGTAGCGGGCGCGGAAGTGGTAGATGCGGCCCAGCGTGCCGTCTTCGATCATGCGCTTAGCCAGGGCGATGGCGGGCACGCGGCGGTAGTTGAAGCAGACCATGTTGACGACTTTGGCGGCTTCGGCGGCCTCCATCATGTGGCGCGCTTCGTTCAGGTTGTTGCCCAGCGGCTTCTCGCAGAACACGGTCTTGCCGGCTTGAGCGGCGGCGATGGCCATGGGCAGGTGCTCGTTGCCGGGGCTGGACACGTCGATGATGTCGATGTCGGGGCGGTCGATGAGCTTGCGGAAGTCGGTTTCGTAACTCTCGAAGCCGAACTGCTCGGCGGCTCGCGCGACGTTGGCTTCGTTGCGCCCGCAGATGGCGCGCAGGATGGGCCTGGCCTCCAGATCGGTGAAGAACTTATCGACCTGGCGGTAAGCGTTCGAGTGCGTCTTGCCCATGAAGGCGTAGCCGATCAGTCCGATGCCCACTTCTTTCTTGGCCATAAATCCTCGTGCTAAGCGGAGTTGGTGCTGGGAAAATCGCCTCTATCTTAACCAAACCGAGGCTCTGCGGCAGCGGCTGCCGTACTTGAGCGGCTTCAATATCTCCGAATCTTTTTTCGTGGCGCGTGGGTTTGGATAAAACGTTGCTTCATGTAGCTCGATTCCAAAGAGCGAGGAGGTGACACATGAAATCAACAACTTCAGTCAAAGCGACCTACAGCGCGCCCCAGCTGACGGTCCACGGCAACGTGGAGACGCTGACGCAGGGCGGCGGCGCGGGGCACTTCACCCGCGGCGGCACCAACGGCAACGGCTACGGCTATGGCCACTGCAAGAACGCCGGCAACCCCGGCCACCCCGAGGACGCAGCCGGCTGCATGGCCAGCTAATCCACCCTCAACCTGCAACGCGGCGGTCATCTGCTCAAGATGACCGCCGCGTTCGCGTGTTTGGGGCAAAGCGCCTGCAAGTACTTGGAGGCGGGCTTTAGAGGTCGCCGATGAGCCTGCGGAAGCGGTCGATGTCGTCGTCGTGCTCGTCCAGGGCTTCTTCGAGCGCGGGCGGGGCGGGCGGCAGGCCGCGCGGCTCGTCCTCGTCGTCTTCGCTCGCGGACTGAGGCGAGCCGATGGCGTCGGCGTCGATGAGGGCGTCCATGACCGGCCCGGCCACGAAGACGGGGCACTTGGCGCGCACCGCGACGGCGATGGCGTCCGAGGGGCGCGCGTCGATGTGGCGCACGCCCCAGGGCGTGTCGATGTCGATGGTGGCGTAGAAGGTCGCCTCCTGCAAGTCGTTGACGAGGACGCGCACCACGTGGCCGCGCGCTGCCTTGATGCAGGCCAGCAGCAGGTCGTGCGTCGAGGGGCGCGGCGGCTTGAGCCCTTCGAGCTCGTTGGCGATGGCGCGCGCCTCGTTAGGCCCGATCCAAATCGGCAGCGCCTTGCGCCCGTCCCAGTCCTTGAGCACCACCACGGTCTGACGCAGATGATCGAACCCGATCCCCTCCACCACCATTCGCAGCATAAGTCCAGCCCTTCTTTCAACTCGCTCTATTGTGCCCCAAACGCGCCGCCAACCCTCACGCCTCAGCTCGGTTCAGCTCAGAAGCGCCGCCTCCAGGACTTGCTCAAGTACTTGCAGCGCCATGAGTTTCCGCTTCCGCGTTGGCTGCGGTCTGCCGCAGGGCGCGCCGCGTCCGCTCGCGGTGCCGCTCCACGCTTTCCTGGACCTCGCCCAGATAATCGCCGCCGAACTTTTCGAGCAGCGCATCTGCCAGCACCAGGGCCACCATCGCCTCGCCGACCACGCCAGCCGCCGGCACCGCGCAGTAATCGGAGCGTTCGACGTGCGCGCCGATTTCCTGGCCCGTGGCCACGTTGACCGAGGGCAGGGCCTTCATCAGAGTCGAGATCGGCTTCATGGCCACGCGGCACACCAGAGGCTCGCCGTTGGTGACGCCGCCTTCGAGCCCACCGGCGTTGTTGCTCGCCCGCGACAGCGGCTCGCGCGTGGAGGCGCTGCCCAGCCCGAAGGGGTCGTGCGTCTGCGAGCCGAAGCGTCGCGTGGCCTCGAAGCCCAGCCCGATCTCGACGCCCTTCATGGCGTGGATGCTCATCAGCGCGCCCGCGAGCCGCCCGTCCAGCTTCCTGTCCCAGTGCACGTGCGAGCCCAGGCCAACCGGCAGCCCGTCCACCACCACCTCGAACACGCCGCCCACGGTGTCGCCCGCCTCGCGCGCTTCATCAATGCGCGCGATCATGCGCTGAGCCGCTTCCTGGTCCACGCAGCGGACGGGCGAGGCATCGGCCAGCGCGTTCAGCTCGCGAATTGGAGGCAGCTCAAGTACTTGAGGCGCGCGCTCGCCTCCGACCTCGACGATGTGCGAGCCCAGGAAGATGCCGCACTCTTCGAGCAGGCGGCGCGCCACGCTGCCGGCGGCCACGCGCATTGTCGTCTCGCGGGCCGAGGCGCGTTCGAGGATGTTCCTCATGTCGTCCAGCGAGCCGTATTTGATGCCGCCGGCGAAGTCCACGTGGCCGGGCCGCGGCGTCTGGATGGGCCTCGTCTTGACTGAGTCGGGCGCGTAGGGCGCCACGGGAGCCGGGTTCATTACGTCGCCCCACGAGGCGAAGTCGCTGTTGGCAACTGTCAGGGCGATGGGCGAGCCGATGGACAGCCCGTGCCGCACGCCCGCCGAGAAAGTGACGCGGTCGGTCTCGATTTTCATGCGCCCGCCGCGCCCGTATCCGGCCTGGCGCCGCCCCAGGTGCAGGTCGATGTGCTCGGCCAAGACGGGCACCTGAGCTGGCATCCCCTCGACGATGGCCGTGAGCGAAGGCCCGTGCGACTCGCCCGCCGTCAAAAATCGCAAACGCATGAGCCGAGTATAGCCGCCGCCTGCGCGCGTTTCGTCAGCCTCAAGTACTTGAAGTACTTGAGGCGCGCCAGGTCCGGCGCGAACGGCGCGCGGCGGAGGCGAGGCCAGCCAAACAACAAAGGCACCGCGCGATGCGGTGCCTTTGGGTGCAGCGGATGCAGCTCAGGAGCTCAGGAGCTCAGGAGCTCAGGTGCCGGGAACTGCCTGGTCTTCGACGGGGGCGCGGCGGATAATGCGCGCGGTCAGGAAGATGATCAGGTCCTGATCGACGTTGCTCTCTTCCTTGCGCCGGAACAGCGCGCCGATGATGGGAATCCTGGACAGCAGCGGGATTTCCTGCCGGTTGCGGGCGATGGTCTTGGTGCGCAGGCCGCCCAGCACGATGGTGTCGCCGTCGCGGACGTTGGCCACGGTCTGAACCGACTGCGAGGTGACGGACGGCGCCAGCCCGCCCGCAGACAGGCTTTGCTGCTGCACCTGCGGCTGCATCACAACCGTGATGGTGTCGTCGTTGTTGATGGTCGGCGTGACCGTCAGGCCGATGCCGGTCGTGATGAAGTTCACGTTCTGGCCCTGCGCGATGTTGCCGCCGATGCCGGCCTGCGTGCTCACGGTGACAACCGGCGTCGATGTCTGCGAGGTCAGGGTCGCGGTCAGGTTGTTAATGGCGGTCACGCGCGGAGCCGTCACCACTTTAGCCCGGTTCTGCTGCAGCAGAGCCCGCAGCGAAGCCTGGAAGTTGCCGCGCACGAAGCCCAGCTGAAACGAGCCGCCCGTGCTGGGCGCGCCAGGCTGGAAGCCGGTGGCGTTGACCGTGAACGGCCCGTTGGAAGTCTGGTAGTCGATGCCGAGCGCGTTGATGTCCGAGGTGTTAACCGAGACGAACTGAGCCTCGATCTCGACCTGGCGCAGCGGCAAGTCCAGGAAGTTCACGATGTCCTGCAATCGCTGGAAGCCTTCCGCCGTGCTGAAGACCAGGAGCGCGTTCTGGGGATCGACAGCCGTGATCGAGTCCACGCCCTCGGGCAGCTCGAACACGCCACCGCCGCCGTTGCCGCCGCCATTCTGACCGCCGTTGCGCCCGCCGCGTCCGCCCTGCTGGCCGCCACGCCCGCCGCGCCCGCCGTTGCGCCCGCCCCGGTTGCCTCCGCCATTATTGCCCTGGCCAAAGCCGAACTGCGCGTTGTCCTGGGTGTAGGGCGAGGCGAACTGGTTGAAGCCGCCGCCCGCGCCGTAGCTATTGCCGTTGGGCAGCGCGTAGGGGTTGGGGTACTGGCTCGCAGGCAGGTAGTTGCCGTTCTGAGCCGCGACCACATCGGGCGCGAAGGCGGCCTGCCCCAAGTACTTGTTGAAGTAGCCCTGCATATTCTGCTTCGAGGTCGAGATGACGAGCGGCTCGGGGTTGTTCTGCGCATCGAGCCAGTAGGCCATCATGCCGGGCGTCACGTTCTTGAGCCGGATCGAGAAGTATTCGCGCTTCGCGTTGCCGTCGCTGTCCACGCCGGGCCGCGACAGCTCGGGCAGCGTGTCCGCTGTCGGCATGACAGGCGGCTGCACCACCGTGAAGCTGGGGCTTGTGCCATCCCATGGCGCGACCGAAGGCACAACGATGGGCTGCGCGGGCAGGGGCAGGTCCGGCGGCAGCTCTTTGGCCACGATGTAGGAGTTCAGGCCCACCTTGCGCCACTGCAGGTGGCTGGTCTGCGCCACGTTGCGGATGGCTTCTTCCGGGGTCTTGTCCTGCAGCTTGATGAACTGGATGCTGCCCTTCACATCCTCGTTGATCGTGATTTCGATGTCGCCCTGCACGGCGATCATCTCCAGGATTTTGGCGACCGGTGTGTCCTCGAAGGTCAGGCTGATGCGCCCTTCGTCCCCGCCGGCCTGGGCTGCCGGAGCTGAGGGAGCCATCAGCGGAGCTGAAGGCGCGTCCAAAGCGCCCTGAGCCCACGCGCCGGGCGCCAGGCCGCACGCGCCGCCAATCACAATGGCCTGCCACAGCCAACGCTGCCGCACCAGGCGCGACCGCACCTGGGAACCGACTGAACCTTCACTTCGCCCTGCACGAGCCACCGGTAGATGCATGAACTTCTCCTGTCCCTGAAGACCAAAACAAGGCGGTGGTTAAGCCGCCCTGACGTTGAAAACCCCGGACGCCTCAGCGTCCGGGGTTGAAACATTACTTAAAATCCGATGCCGTTGGCGACACCGCCGCCAATGCCGCCGCCACCAAAGCCCCCTCCGCCAAAGCCGCCTTGATTGCCGCCGCCGAAGCCGCCCTGGTTGCCGCCGAAGCCGCCGCCTTGACCACCAAAACCGCCGCCGCCAAAGCCACCGCCTTGACCACCAAAACCGCCCCCACCCTGCCCGCCGAAGCCGCCCTGACCGCCAAAGCCGCCGCCGCCGCCCTGACCGCCAAAGCCGCCGCCGCCGCCCTGACCGCCAAAGCCGCCGCCGCCGCCGCCCTGCGCGCTATCGGGCAGCAAGAACTCTTCGGTTGAAATGACCCCGCCCTCGCCGAACAGCTTGGCGATGCCGCCGACGTAGACGTGCTGCACACGCAGCAGGCGGTAGTCTTTGCCCTCGGCGGTGGCCGTTCCAGCGCCCAGTCCGGGTGCGGTCTGCTGGTTCATGTTCTGCTGCGTCTGCATACGCTGGCCACGCCCGCCCGCGAAAGGAGCCGCAGGCAATCCGGCTCCGCCTGCGTAGCCCTGGCCGCCCTGGTAGCCCCCGCCATAGCTTCCCGAACCCGAAGAGCTGCCGCTTCCATAACTTCCCGAAGAGCTGCCCCCTTGGCTGGGATAGCCACCCTGGCCGGGGTAGCCTCCTGAGCCGTCGTAACCGAGGGCGGGAGCACGCATCTCGATGGACTTTTTGCCGCTGGCCTGCGGCACGATCTTGAAGCCGCTCTGGTTGGTGATGTTGCGGATGATGTTGTCCCAGGCCGCGTTGCTGAAGGTGTTGCTGGGCACCAACGTGTTCTTGGCTGCATCCTCGTCCGCGAACTCGTAGTCGGTGCGCCCAACGGCCTGCTGCACCATCTGCACCGCGTCGAACAGGGTAGCCGTCTTGAACTCGACGTACAAGCGCCCGTTGTCAACTGTGACCGCAGCGTCCTGAGCCCGCGCCGCCGGTGTCGTCACAGCGCCCAGGAGCGCGCACCCGGCCACGGTCAAAGCGATGAATCGTGTTTTGAGTCCCATATGTTCTTCGTTCTCCCACTCATCAGGCCGCGTGCCCGCCATCAAGGTGGGCGCGGCCCGCTGAGCTACAAGTACTTGCAGGCGCACCAGGCGAAGTCGCGAAGGCCATCTCGATCGCGGCTTATTGCAGTGATTGGGCCCCGAATAAGTGCTACGATTGTAGCACCCAAATTTCCCCGGCACAAGCCGGCGCCGCTGGGACGGCGCACGGCGTCTGCTTGAGCCCGAGGCACTTGAGCCTAAGGCAAGGGGCCGCCAAACCCTGGGCGCCCGCCAGGAAAGCCCGGTGGCGAGGCGTTTCCAGGATAGCCGCCTCCAGGATACCCGCCGCCACCTCCAGGATAACCTCCGCCGCCTGCCGGGTAGCCTCCGCCGCCTCCAGGAAAGCCGCCGGGGTAGCCTCCGCTTCCTGCAGCAGAGCCCTCGCCGCCTGCCCCTGCGCCGGCGGTGACGATGTCGGGGCGTTGCCCTTCCCGCAGGTCGATGACTCGAATCTGGCCGTTCTCGCGCACGATCATGCGCACGCGCGTCTGGCCGCCTTCGGTTGTGCGCTCGATGCGAAGTACTTGCAGGTTCTCGGCGTCTATGCGCTGGCCCGGCTGCACGATGTAGGTGCGGAACTCGCCCGAGCTCGCGTCCTGCACTTCGAGCAGCGCGCGCACCGAGTCGCCGATGGCCACGCCCGCCAGCCTCTTGTTGGGCGAACGCTCCAGGTTTCCGCTGGCGTCCGTGCCGCCCGGCGAAACCGGAGGCGCCTGCACGCGCGGCGCGGTCGGGGCGTTGACCAGGCGCGAGATGCGAGCTGAGGGCAGCCCGGCCAGCACCGTCGAGCGCGTGTTGCCGCCGGGAATCGAAGGCAGCTCCGTGGCAGCCTCACTTCGGGTTTCCCCCGGTATCGGCAGGATCAGCACCGGCGGGATCGGTGTCGCCGTGGCCCTGGGGCGCGGCGTGGGCAGCGGCGGCAGTGGAGTCGGCGGCACGGTGTAGAACGGGACGAAGGGGTCATCGCGAAACTGCTCAGCCGCCACCGCTACCAGTTGAGGAGCCGCGCCGCCCGCGCCTGCTGTGCCCTCGGAGCCGGGCGAGCCCGCGCCGGAAAGCCCGCCGCTTCCAGCCGCCGCGCTGGGAGGCGAGCCCGGCAGCGCGCCCGCGCCCGGAGCCGACGCTGTCAGCGTGCTCGGCGTTGAAGTACTTGCAGCGGTGTCTGCGGTGCCGGAGCCGGCCCACGGATGCCACACGATCAGCCCCACGATGCCCAGCAGCCCGGCGAGACCGCCGAACGCATAAACCTTCTTCTTGTCTTCGGGCCCCATCGCCATCTCGATACCTCCGCCGGAAACGGTTCCGGCCTTCTGTTCACAGCAGCTCGCCTGAGCCGAAACTTTACTCCGCGTCCCGATGGCGCAGCCCTGGGCTGCCGCTACTGCCGCTGCCGCTGGGAGAGCCCACCGGACTCGGCGAGGAAAGCGACGGCCCTGGGCCGCCCGAGGCCAGCCCAGGGCCGCCTGGCGCACCGAGCTCACCTGCAGGCCCGCTTGCGGAAGCGGCTGCGGCCCCGCCCGTGATGGGAGCGCCGTCGCCAGCCGCGAGCAGGTAGGGCGTGATGCTGAAGGTCGCCGTGAGGTCAGGCGAGTAGCCGCTGATCTTCAAGTCGTTGTTGACCAGCATCAGAATGGACGACTGGTTGATGCGGTTGAAGAACTGCATGATGTTGCTCAGAGCGCCCGAGATCGTGATGGCCAGCGGCGCTCCCGTCGGGCGGAACAGGCCATTGACAGGAGGCACGACCTCCTCGGGCGCTTTGGGCGGGTCGCCCACCTTGACGGCGGTCTTCAGGATCACGCCCGTGGTGCGGGCGGCGTCTCTAAGCTCAGCGATCAAGGCCGGGCCGTAGCCGGACGAATACTCGTTCATCCAGCGCCGCCACGCCACGTTGCGGTTGGCCGCCACCTGCAGCTGCAGGTTGGCTTTTTGCAAATCCGTCAGGTTGGGCGTCGTGATCGGCGAGGGGTCCAGCGCATCGAAGCTCAGCGAGCGGTACCGCTGGCGGAAGAAGGCCAGTTGCCCCGTCACGTAGCCGCGCACGTCCTCGGCCTTCTGCTTGTCGGCCAGGGCCTTGGGCAGCGCGTCGGCCTGAGTCTTCTGCGTGGTATATTCGGTCTGGGCCGCCAGGATGGTCGCGCGCTGCTTGTTGACGACCTGAGTCACCAGCCCAACCGCCAGGCCGATGGTCAGGAAAATGCCGACGCCGATGATGATCCAGATGCTCTGGCGAAGTTTCTTTTCTTGCTCGTCCATAATATGCACGGCGCCCTCGCGCCTCACCCTCTGCCTGCTCAGCCCCCTGCTCCCCCGCACGCCTGCCGCCGCTCCGCAAGTACTTCAAGTACTTGCACGCGCCCTCGCGACAGCCACCCCAGCAAGCTACCGTGGCGGCGAGGCCGAAGCCGAAGGCGATGGCCCGCTTGAGCTTGAGCTGGAAGCTCCGCTGGGATACCCGCTTGGACTTGATGCGCCGCCAGCGCCCTGAGTGACGGCGGCGCCCACGGTTCCGGGCGGCTCGGGCGGCACGTACAGCAAGGTGTTGCGCGGGTTGGGATCCGACTTGAGCTTGCCCGCCGCCTCCACCTTGATCGGGAAGACGATGGCTGTTGGCGTCTGGGAAAAGTCGGGCGCCTGGGGCAGCGCGCGCCCTTCGGGGAAGCCGCGCACGCCCGAGGCCACCGGGTTGCTGTCGAAGACCTTGCCCCTGGTCGTCGCGTTGGCTCCAGCGAGCGGATCCGGCGCGCCCGCACGCAGCGCGGTCAGGAAGCGCGCGTACTCATCATCCGAGCGCACCGTGGCCGAGATTTTGGCGGTGGTGCCGTCCGAGACGTCGATGCCGCTGATGACGGCTCCCTTGAAGATGTAGCTTCGCCACAAATCCAGAAAAGCCGCGCGCTCGGGGCCGCTCTTGGAAGCGTCCGCCATGAAATCGACCACGCCCTTGATCGAGGCCGCCGCCGACACAGCGGTGTCCGTAGCCGTTTTCGCTGCCGTGGTTTGCTGGGCGACCGCAGTGACGGCGACGACATCGCTCTTGACCTTCTCCAGCTGCTTCTTGTCCGAGGCATAGAGCAGCCCGATGCCGAGGCCGGTCAAGCCAAGCAGCCCCACCATCCCGGCCAGCACTTGTTTGCGCCGCTTTTCCAACGCATACGACTGCGGCAGAAGGTTGATCTTAATCGCCATGTTCTTTGCTTTGCCTGGCCTCGGCTTGCCACTGCGCCCAGCTCCGCTCGCGGTGCCGCGCGCAAGCGATTCCATTTATACCCGAATCCAACCGTTCTTCGACCTACTCTGCGACCTGCCGCGCCTCAAGTACTTGCAGACGCTGCCCGAAGCGGCCTTTAGCTCAGGCCAGCAGCTCGCGCAGGGCCAGCCCGATGGCGACGGCGTAGGTTGGCGCGTCGGAACGCACCGACTGCGCGATGTCGCCGCTCACGTTGTGCAGCGGGTCGCCCACGCTGGCCGGGATGCCCAGCGACTGGGTGAGGAAAGCGTCCAGGTTGCGCAGCTTGGCGCCGCCTCCCACCAGCTCGATGCTCTGCACCACGGCCTCCGGGTAGCGCGAGGCGTGGTATTCGAGGGAGCGCCGGATCTCGCCAGCCAGCTCGTCCAGCAGAGGGTGCAAAATCGAGTACACCGTGGGCGCATCCACGCCGGGCGCGATGTCGTCGGTCAGGCCCGCCCCGAAATTGTTGAAGTCCTGCGCGGCGCCAAAAGGATCGTCGCTCGCCACCGCTCCTGCTGCGAAGGCTCCGGCTCCAGCCGCTCCCAGCGCGCCCGCATCGCCCGCGCCGCCGGGCGTGTTGAAGAGCGCGTCCATGTCGAAGTCGTCCGCTGCTGAGCTCAGCCCAAGCCCGGCGTCCGGCGCGGGAGCTGAGACGGTCGCCGCGGCGCTGAGATCGTCCAGGCCCCAGGCCGAGAGGTCGTCGGCGGGCACCACCGTCATCGAAGGGTCGGCGATGGGCGCGCTCTTGCTGAAGTCCACGCTCGGCGCGCTCGCCACAGGCTCAGCCACAGGCTCAGCCACAGGCTCAGCCGCCGCAGCACCCGAAGCCGCCGCCGCATCTTCGCTGCTGGGAAAGTCGAAGTCGAAGGACGGCGCGGGCGCGGCGGGAGCTGCGGGCGGCTCGGCTGCGGCGTCAACGGTGTCGAAGTCGAAGTTGAAATCGCCGGCATCCGCCGCTGGCGCGGCAGGTGAAGTACTTGCAGCAACGGGAACAGCGGGCGCAGCAGGCGCATCGTCCGGCTTGGCGAAGGAGACGCCCGAGCTCGGCACGCCGCCCGTGGCCTGGCGCGCATCATCGGGCGTCGCGGCTGGCGCGTCATCCTCCATGTCGTCCGCCATGCCGAAGTCGAAGTTGAAGCCGTCTGGGGCGGGCGCTCCAGCGGAAGCCGGCGGCGTGGCAGCGGGCTGAGCCGGCTGCTCGGCGGCGGGGCTGCCCATGTCGAAGGCCGAGAAGTCGAAGGCCGGCTTGCTTTCTTCGGTGTCGTCTGCTTTCTGTGCGTGCTGCTCGGGCGCGTCTTTTTGCAGGCTCACCGCTGAAGCATCCGCAGCGTCCGCGCCCTGGCTCAGGAAGTCGGGGTCGAAGGGGTCGGCAGCTGCGGGGCTTGAAGTACTTGAGGCGCTGGCGGCTGTGCTGGGGGCGGTGGCGTCGGGGGTGTCGAAGTCCATGTTGGACCAGTCGTCGTTGAAGGCGTTGTCGAAGCCCGAGCCGCTGGGGGCCGGAGCCGAGCCGCCGGCGTTGTTGAACGAAGGCAGCGCGTCGCCGAACTCCTGCTTGACGCGCTCGGCCTCGCTCTCGGACAGGCCCAGGTAATCGACCAGGGCCTGCGTCAGGGCGCCGCCGCCCGAGGGCAGGGTGCGCGTGAAGACCAGGATGTCGCCGCGCAGCACGGAGATTTCGGTGGCGGTGGCTCCGATGTTGATGGCCGCCGTGACGCGGCCATAGTTCACTTCCGAGCCTTCGACGGCGTGCGAGAGGGCGCGCGTGACGGCCAGGGGCTCGACCTCGATGGCGCGCGGCGTGAGCTTGGCGCCCTTGATCACATTGCCGTATTGATAGAGCACCTCGCGCTGGGCGGCAGCGATGAGCACGTCCATGTTGGGCGAGTCGGGCGGCGTGGGCAGCTCGCGCAGGGCGCGGAAGTCCAGCCGCACCTCCTCGGGCGCGAAGGGGATGAACTTCTCCGCGTCCGTCTTCATCGTCTCTTCGAGCTCCTTGTCGCTCATGCGCGGCAGCTCGACCACGCGCACCACGATCGAGCCGGTGCCCGAGACCGCCGTCGTGACCGCCTTCGACTTGATGCCGGCAGCCTGCATCGCGGAGCGTATGGCGTGCGAGAGCGCGCCCTGGCTGATGATGACGCCGTTGGAAAGGCATTCGAGCGGCGTGTGCACCGTGGCCGCGCCCAGCAGCTTGATGCTGCCGCCCGCAGCGCGCATCTCGACGATTTTGATCGCCGCGTTGCCGATGTTGAGCCCGATGGCCGTGCCGCCCAGCACCTTGGGCCGCGCCCTGGTGCTCACGATCGGGGCGCGCGACAGCTCGGGCGCCGGCGAGTCGAAGCCGCTGAAGTCGCTGAAGTCCTCGAAGCCGCCGCCCGCGTCCGGGCCAGCCGGAGCCGTGGCGTCGCCGCTGCCCGGAGCAGCCGGAGCCGGAGCGTCCGCGCCCTTCTTGCCCTTGCCGAACAGCCCGCCCCTGGCGCTTTTGGGCGCGGGCGGAGCCGTCGTGGTGGCCGCGCCCGACGAAGTGGCGTCAGACGAGGCGGCGCCCGACGAAGCGGCGTCAGTTTTTTTGCCGAACAATGCCATATCAAGTCCCGTGCAGCATCGCCGCGCCCTGAAGTACTTGCGGGTGGCGCGGCGCTCAAGGTGCTACTGAAAACTTCTCACGAAAAGCAGGAGCCGCGCGAGGTCGTTGCAAACCCGAAGGCTGGAAAAGTGCTTCTATTATTATTGTGGCGCTCCCAGGTGTCAACGCGCCACCACACGCCGCGGGCTCAGCAAGTACTTGAAGCGCCCGGTCTGAGCCCGGTTCGCCGCGCCGCTCTGCGAGCCGCCGCGTCCTGCTCTCAAGGCGGCTGCTAAACTGGGCGCGCCCATCGGGGCCACTTCCTTTATGAGCAGCACTTCCCCTTCCCTCCCCTCAACTGGACTCAACGGCTCGGCTGCGGGCCGCCTGAAGCTGGGCCTGCCCAAAGGCTCGCTGCAAGAAGCGACCATCCGCATGATGAAGCGCGCGGGCTGGTCGGTCAATGTCTCCGAGCGATCTTACTACCCTTCGGTGGACGACGAGGAGCTCGAAATCGTGCTGCTGCGCGCCCAGGAAATCCCGCGCTACGTGCACGAAGGCGTCCTCGACGCCGGCATCACGGGCTGGGACAACGTGCTCGAAAACCAGGCCGACGTGCACGAAGTCGCTGAGCTGATCTACTCCAAGGCCACCTCGCGCCCCTACCGCTGGGTGCTCGCCGTGCCCCACGACTCGCCAATCCATGGCCCCAAAGATTTAGAAGGCAAGCGCATCGCCACCGAGCTGGTCGGCGTCACGCGCCGCTATTTGGAATCGCACGGCGTGCAGGCCGAGGTCGAGTTCTCCTGGGGCGCCACCGAAGTCAAAGTCCCCGCTCTGGTCGACGCCATCGTCGAAGGCACCGAAACCGGCTCCACGCTGCGCGCCCACGGCCTCAAGATCATCGACGAGCTGCTTTCCTCGACCACGCGCCTCATCGCCAACAAGGACGCCTGGAACGACGAGTGGAAGCGAGGCAAGCTCGAAGTGCTGTCCATGCTCTTGAAGGGAGCCATGGAAGCCCAGAGCAAGGTCGGCCTCAAGATGAACGCGCCGCGCCACAAGCTGCCCGCGATCCTGGCCATGCTGCCCTCGCTCCAGCGCCCCACCACCTCGCCGCTTTCGGACACCGCCGACTGGATCGCCCTCGAAATCGTGGCCGACGAAAAAGCCGTGCGCGACCTGATCCCCAGGCTCAAAGAAGCCGGAGCCGCAGGCATCATCGAGTATTCGCTCAACAAGGTGATCGAGTAGAAGCGAGGGCTGCAAGTACTTGGAAGCATCGCAATCCGCTCTATGAAACGCTTTGGCTTGATTGCTGGCAGCGCGGCGCTCATTGGCTTGAGTGCCGCTTTGCCGTCTGTGGCTCACCGTGCTCAGACGAAGGTGCGGCCATTGTGGACGGTGCGAACAGCCTCACTTCAACAGGCTGTGCTCTCGGCTGACGGAAGCACGCTGGCGACTGTCGAGGGAGCGTTTGAATCGCCGGTTGTGCGTCTGCGTAGCGCTCGCAGCGGGCGTGTGCGCATCAGCATCAAGGGCTTGCGTCCCGGCCTTTCGGCTCTGGCCATTTCGCGCAACGGCTCGCTGGTGGCGACTGCGACAGGCATGGATGATCCTCGTTCCCGAGGGATTCACTTTGGCGTGACTCAGTTGTGGAGCGGGCGCAGCGGCAAGCTCCTGCGTACTCTGCGGCCTGCGCGCCAAGTGAAGTTCATTACCACGGCTCTTGCCTTCTCGCCAGATGGACGGGCTCTGGCCTCAGGTGGTGGCGATACGCTGGTTCGGGTGTGGGACGTTGGCTCAGGCCGCGAGAGCCATCTGATGAGGTACGGAGATTTCGTTAACGCCCTTGCCTTCTCGCCTGACAACAAGCGGGTGGCGGCCACTGGATACGGAGTTGCTCTTCGCGTGTGGGACGTTCTGACCACACAGACACTGCTCTCCACAAAGCTGGACGAGCCTTCGGACACCGTGTCCAACCTGCAGTTCTCGCCTAGCGGGCGCTACCTCTTGGCTGGCCCGCTGCTGTGGGACTTCACCCGCCACCGCCGCGCCTTTGACTTCAACTTGCCCTTCCTAAACGGCGGCTCCTACTTCGATCCGGCCTTATTCGTGCGAGGGCATCACGTGCTGGGGCTTTTCTGGCCCAACAGCTCCGACGCCTCTCCTCTCCTGGCCTCGGTTGCTCTGCGCACGCGCCGCCTGTCACGGGGCGGGAGGATCCGCCCAGGCACTCTTTCATACGCAGGAGGCGACGGCGGCAACGACCAACTCAAGTTCTCGCCCCAAGCTCACTTTCTGCTGCGCGAAGCTGCTGATCGCACAAGCCTGCAGTGCGTTCCGATCGTCCAAGATCTACGCCACTTCAAAGCCCGGCGCTGACAAGTACTTGCACGCCCCAACATGAAACTTCTCGGGCTGACCGGCGACATCGCGTGCGGCAAAAGTTCGGTGGCGCGGCTGCTGGTTGAGCTGGGCGCGGCTCACGTCGATGCCGATCAGTTGGTGCACGATCTGTACGCCGACCGCACCTTCGCGACGCAGGTCGTGGCTTTGTTCGCGCCTCGCTTCGAGAACAACCTGGTGGCCTCAGTTGAGTCGCTCATCAAGGAAGACGGCAGCGTGAACCGCGTGGCTTTAGCTCAGCTTGTCTTCGATGATCCCCAGGCGATGCGGCGGCTCGAAGCCCTGGTGCATCCCGCGGTGGCGGCTCTGCGCGAGGTTCACCTGAAGATTCTCAGGGAGCGCGACGAGCCGCCCGAGATCGTGGTTCTGGAAGCGGTCAAGCTCATCGAGAGCGGGCAGTGGCGCTCGTGCGACGCGCTGTGGTGCGTGGTCTGCGAGCGCGAAATCCAGCTGGGGCGGCTGATGCAGGCGCGTGGCATGGACCAGAAAGCGGCCACGGCTCGCCTCGACGCCCAGCCTCCGTTCGGGGCCAAGATGGAGCAACTCGGCGGCGCCTCGCTGACCCTGATCCACAACAACGGCACGCCCGAGCAGCTGCGCGCGCAAGTACTTGCGGCCTGGAAGCGGCTCAACGACCCCGAGCGCGGCGGCGAGGCGTGAGGCCCGCAAGTTCTCGCGGCCCGGTTCGTGATAAGAAAGAGTGCGTTCTTATGTTCAAGCAAACAGGCACGCACCAGGCCGAGGCCCTCAACGGCCAGGGCCCAACAACTTCCGATTCCGAGCCGCTGCCGCTGGAGCCGCGCGAGTTCCAGGCGCAGGTCGAGGCCATCCACGACGCGGTTTCAAGCGTCATCGTGGGCAAGGCCGAGGTCATCTCGACCTGCCTGGTTGGGCTGCTCGCCGAGGGGCACCTGCTGCTCGAAGACGTGCCCGGCATGGGCAAGACCACGCTGGCCAAGGCCCTGGCGCGCACGCTTGGCATCGTGTACAAGCGCATCCAGTTCACGCCGGATTTGCTGCCCTCTGACCTCACCGGAACCGTCATCTTCGACCAGCACGACAACCGCTTCCACTTCCGCGAAGGGCCGGTCTTCGCCAACGTCGTGCTCGCCGACGAGATCAACCGCGCCACGCCCAAGACCCAGTCCGCGCTGCTGGAGTGCATGGAAGAGCGCCAGGTCACGATCGACCTGCGCACCCACGCGCTGCCCGAGCCGTTCTTCGTCATCGCCACCCAGAACCCGGCGGAATACGAAGGCGTGTACCCGCTGCCCGAGTCGCAGCTCGATCGTTTTGCCATGCGCCTGTCCATTGGCTACCCGACCGCCGAGGCCGAGAAGATGCTGCTCAAGCAGCAGAAAATCGCGCACCCTCTCGAATCGCTGCAGCCGGTTTCGGACGCCGAGCATCTCAAGCTGCTGCAGTCTCACGTGCGGCGCATCGGGATTTCGGACGCGGTTTACGATTACATCTTGCGCCTGGCCGACGCCACGCGGCGGCACCGCGACATCGCGCTGGGGCTGAGCCCGCGCGGTTCGCTGTCGCTGTCGCGCACCGCCCAGGCCCTGGCCGCGATGCGGGGCCGCGACTTCGTGCTGCCCGACGACGTGAAGGCCGTGGCCCCCGTCGTGATGAGCCACCGCCTGCTGCCGCACCCCGAGGCTCGCCTCAGCTCGGCTGTCGCGGACCGTGTGGTCGAGGAAGTCCTCAGCAGCGTGCCTATCGAGCTCAAGGCAAAGTAGCGGGCGAGGTAAGTCGAACCGAGCCGAACCTTGCGGGCTAATCGCTTAGCTGAGCTTCAGCTGAGCTGAGGCGCAAAAGAAGAGGCCCGCCGGTTGGAATCGGCGGGCCTGGTGGTTTGCTGCAGCAAGTACTTGTGGGGGCTGGTGCGGGCTCAATCGACGAGGCGAACGGAGCCGGGCGGGCTGCTGGGGGTGGTGGACGAGGAGAAGTAGCTCATGATCCAGTTCGAGGTGTCGTAGGCGCCGGCTGAGTAGGTCACGTACCAGTTGGCTCCTTCGGCAGGGTAGTTGGAGGGCACGGCGAGCTCGTCGGTGGGAGCCCACTGGCCGTTCTCGGCCTTGACTCCGGGCGGCAGCGAGGCGGTCACGGGCGCGCCGCCCAGCGTCTTGATCGAGTAGGTGATGCTCTGGAAGCCGACGTCGGTGTCGAACTTGTCCACAAGTACTTTGGTGGCGTCGGCGGGCACGAAGCCCATGTTGATCTCGACCTGGCCCGTCTTGACGAAGTTGACGACTGCCTTGCCGTGCGAGGTAATGTCGGTGCCGTTGGCGCTGCTGTCGCTGCCGAAGTTGTATTGAGCTTTCCAGGTGGCCTCGTCAGCCTGCGTGTCCAGGCCCGTGTGCGGCTTGCCCGCGCGCAGCGAGAAGCCGTTTTCGCTGGTGCCCGCCCCGCCCTTGACGCGCAGGGTGTAGGCTCCGGGCCCGCCGTAGGAGTTGATGTCGAACTTGAAGCCGCCGGGCGTGGTCCACTTCATGTTGGTTGAGGCGTCCGCGCCGTAGCTGGCGGTGGCGATGACAACATCGGGGTCGCTGGGGCTGCGCTTTGGCGCCAGCAGGGTGTAGGTGGTCGTGGTTGGCGAGACGCTGCCGTTGAGGGTGGTGTGGTACTCGTCCCACGAGCCCAGCATATTGCTGGTATCAGAGACGTAGCAGTCGGGATCGAAGATTTCCAGCTGCACTTGCGAGGTGCCGTTCTTGGTCGCGTAGCCGCCGTCGATGTTGACGGTGTAGTCGTAGCCCTTGAAGTTGGCGCCGTGCGGGTCGTCGGCGGTGCCGGTGTTGGGCGTGGTGCCGTCGTTGAGAAACGTGGGCGAGTAGGCGTCGCCATATTCGTAGCGCCCGTCCTGCCCGAAGACCGAGACGTTGGCGTAGCCTCCGGTCGAGCCGTAGGCCGCTCCGTAGGAGATGGGGCTGTTGATCCTGTTGTTGGGAAAGCTGGCCTCAGCCGTAGCTGCGGCTCCTACGTTGGAGGTCGTGGACGGCATCCCGAGCAGGGCGGCGAAGGCGGGCAGGAAGTACAAGGGCTCGCTGCGCCCCACGGCCACCGTCATGCGGTTGAGCGCGGTGCCCTGGGTGGCTGAGGCGTGCGACTGCACGGTGTCGCCGCGATCCACGTTGTAGCCGTTGAGCCTGGCGTATTGAATGGCTGCGGTTTGGGCTGCGGGCTCGCCGTTGTTGAGCTCGTAAGCGCCGGCCAGAGCCGCCGAGTCAGCGGCTTTTTGCGCCTGCGCGCGCCGCGTGTACAAGCGCCCCATGTCCACCACCAGAGCCGTGATGCCAATGAACGTGGCCAGCCCCAGCGCGGTGTAGATCAAGGCGATGCCACGCCGCCGCCCTGCCCCGTTGCCGCGCCTGCCAAGCGATCGCGAGCCGCCGCGACGAGCCGCGCCGTGGCGCGGCGTGCAAGTACTTGCGGCGTAACCTGCGGTGCTGAGCGCGGGAACCGGGCCGGGGGCGGGCATCAAAAAACGACGCGTGATCATAGATTTCCTTGCGAGCACGAACGGAGTTTGCGTTCCTCAATTCCTGAGCAGCGCGGAGCTAAAGCGCGGGGCGACCGCGACGTTGTAAAGCGGCCTACGAAGCTGCAGGCGCCGTCGCGGTTGGCGCGGGCGGCGGCGTGGTCGGAGCCGGAGCCGGAATGGGCGTGGGCGGGGGTAGCGGCACCGGCGTGGGAGCCGGAATGGGAGTCGGAGTTGGAGTAGGCGAAGGGGGCGGCGGTGGTGGCGGCGGAGGCGTCGCGGCAGGATCAGAAGGCGGCGTGGCCGACTGAGATAGGATGCGCATGGTGGCCGCCGTGGTGTAGATGGGCGGGCTGCTGGCGTCCGGCTGGTACTTGGCCACCATCCAGCGCGTGAAGGGCACGAAGAGGCGGCTCGAAAGATTGTAAGTCACCGTGACCGTGATCTGGCCGCCCTTGAGCCGCTTGGGGCTGCTGCTGTCGGGCGGCGTGATCGTGATCGTGAAGTCTTTGGCCAGGTCGCTGGAGCTGCGGCTGGCCAGGGGAGTCAGCGCGATTTCGCCCTTCACGTAGTCAACGATCCTCCAATCCGGTGTCTCCGCGCCCTGCGAGCCGTAGCGAGCGCCCTCGCGCGACAGGTTGGTCACGATCTCGGTCGCCTGCGCCAGCAGGCCGTACTGAACCATGTTCAGCAGCAAGGCCAGTAGCACCGGCATCACGAAGGCGAACTCAAGGAACGCCACGCCGCGCCGCCGTGCCTTGCTGCCACGCTCGCGCGCCGCTTTGTAACGCCCGATGATCTGCGGGATGGCTGTCTTCATAGTGCTCTCGTTCCCTCCTTCGACTCGTGTTTCGGTTTTATGCCTGCAAGTACTTGAAGTACTTGCGGGAACGGCGCTACTCGATCAAATTGGTGGCCGAAGCCTGGTAGTTGGCGAAGCTGGGCGGCAGAGGCAGCAGGGCGGGCACGAAGCCCTTGTTCCGCTTCATGTCGTAGAGAATGACCACGCGCATCGGCTGGCTGGAGCGCAGCGAAGCCGCCTGGATCACGATGTGAGCCGAGTCGAGCTGAGCCGGCTCGATGCTGGTGCCGCGCGCCCGTCCCTGCAAGTAGGCGCTCACCTGGTCGCGAATCATGGCGGGGTCGTTCACCGTCTTGGCCCGCACCGCGGCGTAGCGAGCGCCCTCGCGCGCCAGGTTGTTCAGCGACAGCATGGCGTTGTAGATCAGCCCGGCCTGCAGCAGCCCGAACGTCAGCACCAGCAGCGCGAAGATCGTGAACGCCGACTCCACCATCACCGACCCCCGCCGCCGAGCCACCAGCCGCCGAGCCACCAGCCGCCGAGCCGAACGCGCCGCGCCGGACGCTGGAACCTGGCCTCGCAACCACTTGTTGTTGTGCATCATCATCTTTATCTCAGTGCGCAGCGCCCGCGTAGAGTCCAGCTCTGTTCATTATTTAGCGCAACGGCGTTGCCATCGTCACTTGATAATGAGCGCGATGAGACGCGGGACGCCGGGCGCTTCGGCTGGGCTCCGTGCGACGCGCGTCCGATGCGCGCCCTTTGTTTACAGCCTCATGCTAACACAAGAAGCTGCCGATCCTTGCGGCGCAGATGCCACAAGCCCCCGCGTCGGCTTCCTGAACGCGGGCTCGGGCGCGCACCGGCCCGCAAGTACTTGCGGCCCCTCGGCTCGGCGGGCCTGAGCCAGGCAGGACGATCCTGGCGGTGGCGCCGCCCGAGAGGAGGCGGAGCGGGCCGCGCCCGCGCTGAGGTTTGCTGAACTAAGCCCTTTCACGGCTCCTCGCGGCTGCTCATTGTGCTGTAGCCTTGCCAGCTCGCGGCTACACTCTGCGGCGCGCAAGTACTTGCGGGCGCGCCTGGAGCACAACGAACCGGCATCTTCCCTTCGCTTTTGCAGCGCGCCGATCTTGGGCAAGGCGCGTCCCCAACGCTTAATTCTCCGATCTCCTGCCATGAGTTCCACGAGCCGCCCGCCTTCCCAGCCGCGCTTTCCTGACGCTTCGGATGAGTTCGCCTCAGCGCCGCCTGATGAGCCCTTGCTCTCGGAGGCGGAGGGCGCGCCGCGCTCGCACGCGCTGTTCGAGCGCGCCAGGCAGCTGATGCCGGGCGGCGTGAACTCGCCGGTGCGTGCCTTCGGCGCGGTCGGCGGCACGCCTCGCTTCATGGCGCGCGGCGAGGGCGCTTTCCTCTTCGACGAGGACGGGCGGCGCTACATCGACTTCGTCGGCTCGTGGGGGCCGCTCATCCACGGCCACGCCCCGGCCTTCGTGCACGAGAAGGTCAAGGCCCAGCTCGACCGCGGCGCCTCCTTCGGCGCTCCCACCGCCCTGGAAGTCGAGATGGCCGAGATCGTCTGCCGCGCGGTGCCTTCGATCCAGATGGTGCGCATGGTCAACTCGGGAACCGAGGCCGTGATGGGCGCGCTGCGCGCCGCACGCGGCTTCACGGGGCGCAGCAAGATTGTCAAGTTCGCGGGCTGCTACCACGGCCACGCGGATGCCCTGCTGGTGCAGGCCGGCAGCGGGGCCATGACCATGGGCGTCCCCGACTCCGCCGGCGTGACGCGCGCCCAGACCCAGGACACCGTCGTCTGCGACTTCAACGACACCCAGGGCACGCGCCAGGCCCTGCGCGCGCTGGGCCCTGAGCTCGCCTGCGTCGCGGTCGAGCCGCTGCCCGCCAACATGGGCCTGGTGCCGCCGCGCGCCGGGTTCCTGGAGATGCTGCGCGAAGAGACGCAGCGCAGCGGCGCCGTCTTGCTCTTCGACGAGGTGATGACGGGCTTCCGCCAGAGCTTTGGCGGCTTCCAGCAAGTGATAGGAATCACGCCGGACGCCACCACGCTGGGCAAGATCATCGGCGGCGGCTTCCCGGTCGGCGCTTACGGCGGCAGCCGCGCCATGATGGAGTGCGTCGCCCCCAGCGGCCCGGTTTACCAGGCCGGCACGCTCTCGGGGAACCCCATCGCCATGACCGCGGGCCTGGCCACGCTGCAGGCGCTCGATGCTGCATCCTACAAGTACTTGGAGCGCCTGGGCGCGCGCCTGGAAGACGGCCTGCGCGCCGCCGTCGAGGAGAGCCAAGCCGAGGTGCAGCTGCATCGCGTGGGCTCGATGTGGACGCTGTTCTTCTCGGCTCAGCCCGTCACCGACTACGCGAGCGCCAAAACGTGCGACACCCAACGCTTCGGCAAGTACTTCCACGCGATGCTGCAGCGTGGCGTGTACCTGCCGCCCTCGCAGTTCGAGGCCGCCTTCCTGTCGCTGGCTCACACCGAGGCCCACGTCGATGCCTTCGTACAAGCCAGCCGCGAAGCTCTGCGCGAGCTCAGCAGTTGAGCCCAAGTGCTTGAGGTGTGCTGAGCTGCATGATGGAGAGGAGGTGAGCGCAACGGTTGTCGAAGGTTGGTACGCGCGCGCCGTCTTTTCAGCGGTTGTTCGTGGAGCTTGGCGTCGTGCTGCTGATCGTCACGGCTATTGGGCTGGTGATTATCGTCCGCGACTTGATACGCTTGATCCGGCTCGCGGCGGGCTGGCTCAAGGAGCGCCAGGAGCGGGGCAAGTTCTCGTAGAGGCAAAACAGCCCGCGCATGATGATGCGCGGGCTGTTTTCGGGGGCCTGCTACTTGGCCGCGGGCACGATCTCGATCGTGCGTCCGGGCAGCGCGATGATGACCGAGTCTCCCAGCGAGAGCCACTTGGGAAGCTCGGCGCTGATCTTGGACGCTTGGCCCACGAGCTTCCAGTAAGCATCCGAGCCGAAGGTGATGCGCTCGGGCCGCGCCGATTTCGCGGCGTCGAAGGCGGTGTCGATCCACTGGCCGCCTTGCTGGAAGAAGCTCTTGCCGCCGATGAAGCGCACGCCGGCGCGCTCGTCCACGCTGGTCGCTTCCTGCATCTTGCGCTGGGCGCGCGAGGCGGCCACCGCTCCGGCTCCGCTCTGCGCTGACAGCGAAGGCGCGGCGGCCATCATGCCCCCCGCGCCCGCCGCTCCTGCTGAGGCGTCTGCTTCCATCGCGTTGCCCCTGGCGCGCGCCGAGCGCCGCATGATGCCGCCGCCAAAGCCTCCGCTGATGTTGCCTCCGATTCCGGCCTGGGTCGTGGTGGTAATGATGGGGAAGCCGGGCGTGTCCTCGGTGATGAGGGCAGCCGTGAGCGGGGTCACGATGCCGTAACGCTTAGACAGCTTGACGACCTCGTCTCGCACCTCGCCGTCGATGGGGCGGTTGTTCAGGCGCGCGTCGTCGATCAAGAACCCGATCTTGCGCGCGGCCCACAGGCGAGGCAGCGCGTCGTTGCGCGCGTCGCCCGCGCCCCACGAATCGCCCTCGATGCGCGCCTGGGCTCCGTTGCTCAGGCCGCTGAGCTGGACGCGCGCGCCGGGCCCGAAGCCGCCTTCGATGCGCCCGAAGACAACCGCCTGCGTGCCGCGAAACAAGTCGGGCAGGCGGCGCGGATAGACATCGTACACCCTGGCGCCGCCCCAATCCAGCCTGGGCTCGGACAGCACCGGGAAGGCGATCTTGCGATACAGCGCGCCGACTTTGGCCTCGATGTCCTCCTCGGGCAGCACGTAGTCGGACGAGCCTCGGTTGTCCTCGGCTAAGGTGTCGAGCAGCCGCGTGTTCACGTCGTAGCCCACGCCGAACACGAACAGGCGCGCCTTGAAGGGGCTGGCCTCGTCGCGCTGGCTGGGCTGGCCGTTGGCCGCGCGCACGTTCTTCAAAATCTGCGCGATGTCGGTCTCGCCCACCGTGGGCTGGCCGTCGGTCATGAACACGATCTGACGCGGGCGCGCGCCGGGAGCCGCGCCGAACATCTTGAGCGACTCGACCAGCGCGTCGTTGATGTTGGTGCCGCCGACCGCCTTGATCTCGTTCACCCAGGCTTTGGCTGCGCTCACGTTGGCCGGGCTGGCCTCCGCGATGCCGTCGCGGAAGGTGCGCACGTCCGAGGAGAAGGTGATGATGTTGAAGCGGTCGCCGGGGTTGAGCAGGCCGACCAGGTTGCGCAGGGCGTTGCGCGCCTGCACGATCTTGGCGCCTTCCATCGAGCCGCTCGTGTCGCAGACGAAGACCACGTCTTTGGCCGCGACTTCGCGCGCGTCGATCTTGGGATCGGGCGCCACCAGCAACATGAAGTAAGGGTCTTCGCCCGCGTTCTCGAACACAATCGGCGACACCCCGACCTTGGCGCCTCCCGTCGAAAAATACAGCACGAAGTCGCGATCCGAGCGCCCACCATCGCCCGCCGCGCCGCCCGAAGTACTTGCAGCGGCCTGAGCTGAGCTGTCCTCGCGGCTGAACTCGCCGGTGACGCGGGCGCGGTTGCCGTTGGCCGGGTCGCGCGTTACCTCGACGTGGTGCGTTGGGGAAAACACGCCGCGCAAGCCGTTCTTGGAGCTGATGTCGATGTCGACCGAGGCTTTGTCCGCCGCGCCGCCCACCGGCAGCTTGAGCGGCAGCACGAAGCGGAAGGAGCCCGACTGCCCGCCGTCCGGCTTGAGCGCCTCGGAGTAGCTCAGCTCGACTTTGGGGCGGTCTCCGGCGGGGATCGGGAAGATGCGCGCGCGCAGCAGGTTGCGGTCGGTGAACTCCAGGATCGCGGGGTCACGCAGCTTGGCGACGATGCCCTGGTAAATTTCGCGCGCCTTGTCCTGGTCCAGAATCTCGGCCTCGACGCGCTTGCCGTTGACCATCATGGCGAAGTTCGAGACCGCCGCGCCCTGGGGCAGCGGGAAGAGGTAGGTGCCTTCGATGGTGCGGCCCGTTGTGTTCTCGAAGGTCTGCGTCAGCGTCGTGCGCGCCGCCGCGTCGTCGATGCGAACCTTAGCCTCCTGCGACACCAGCCGCAACTCCTGCCCCAGCGCGGGCAACGGCTGAGGCCAGGGCCGGGGCTGAGGCCAGGGGCCGGGTCCAGGCCCAGGGCGTGGGCCGGGGCGCGGCCAGGGCCCCGGCAGCCGGGGCTCGATCTGCGCCAGGCGAACCGGCGCGGCGTCCACGGGCCGGGCGGAGGGGGAAGTACTTGAGCGGCGCTGGGCCCGGTTTGCGGGCGGCGATTCCTGAGCGCGCGTCGAGTGCCAGGCGCTCAGGATGGCCAGCGTCGCGGCAGCCGAAAGCAAGGCCCGCTTCCAGGCCGTGCGCGCGGCTCGCGGGCCTGCGGGCGCCTCAGCGCAAGGGCTGAGCTGAGCAGTGGGCGCGGCGTTGAGCGGCTCGCGACCGCGAGGTGCAGGTGTGTTGGAAGGCGGGCGCAAAGGCATGGAGGCTCCTTGATCTCTCGGCGAGATCGGCTGGCGGCTGAGCTGAGAGGAGGCGCAATTCCCTGCACCTTTCGGCTCGTGTGAGCGCCTCCGACCGCGCCCGGCGGCGAGATGTTCCACGCGCCGCGCCCGATGCTGTCGCCCTGCCGCGCGTCTGCAAGTACTTGAGGGGTGTGCACAAATGCTCAGCGAGTTTTCTGCAGCTTTTTGCGGGCGAAGTTAGATGACTGCTGGATCGCTTTGTGGCAGTCGGCATCGGTGTATTGATACTC
>JAABUK010001714.1_pt1 | contig 41199 bp, 56 predicted proteins | sample 5559141 | NCBI WGS metagenome assembly JAABUK01 (sample SAMN10711869, study PRJNA513367) | rock metagenome | isolation source: Antarctica rocks | place: Antarctica: Victoria Land, Pudding Butte nord | collected 2016-01-03 | reverse complement strand
TCGATCACGCTTCAGTCGTTTGCAACACTACTGCGATTGTTGCGCTCGACAAGGCTATCCTCTCTCTGGAGAGCACCTTGAAGGATCTCAGGGCTACTCGATCAATTCTACTTGAACCACTCTCGAAATTGAACAACTCGGACGACCATTCAAACAGCTCGGACTCGGACGCCTCGTCTGTATTCAACCTTGGCGGTCCCCTCGCTCGCTCGGCCTAGCATCGCACGCTCGCTACCTCGAGTGGGAGTATTGGAAGGCTCGGATAAGCTCGCGCGCGACGCGTTCGTTCATAGTGTGAAAGTTTTCACTTCGCTCGTGCTTTTTTATGCATCCATCATAAGTCACAACAGTGGTGCTCCCACTGAGATGTCACTCAGTGACACTGTTATGCACCACTGAGTGACATCTCAGTGGGAGCACCATAAGTTACAGCAGAGCTGAGAGACTAACGATATCACCATCTCTTCAAGCTGTTGTCGACATTTGGCTCCGTGATCAACGTTTCCGTCAGGAACCATCTGTGCATCAAGACAGAAGTTGATCAAGCTTCTATCGACATGCACACACACACACTTGGACACACACCGCGAGGAATGAAACATGTCAACAACTCGCTCCCTCGCTGAAACTTCTCTCAGCTTGCTCAACTTGACTCCTGCACTGACACTGCGCCTCCTCTTCCTTACTTACTGCTTATTCAATCCAGGTGATCAGGGCATGTCAGCCTAGTCCGGCATGCCCTCCCCACCAATATCCCCTACCCCACGTCGGCCCCAATCCGACTACGCAGCCCTCCTCTCCTCCTTCGAAGGCAGCTCCAGCTCAGAAGATAGCGCTAGGGGGTCTCCAGGATGGACGAGTGCGCGAGAATCGCTCGATGAGGGGGAGGGATTGGCGGAAGAAGCACGTTTGGCTCAGGAGTTCCTCACTGCTCCTCCGTCTCCGCGGCAGCAGACGCTTCAACGGACGCCGGTAATTCGCACAATCTCGCCATCGCCGCAACGAGAAGATGTCGGCTCGCCATGGATGTCAGCCAGGTCGAGCGACGAGAGACTGAGTCCATCGCTTCCGTCGGGTTTCAGGGCTCAGCTATTTGGCGAGTCGTCGACGAGTCTCTTGCGAGAGAGCGGTTTGATCCGGAGCCCGGGACCTCGAGGCGATGTTCCGAGACCACGAGAAAGCCCATCTCGTAAATCTTGCATGCTCCATTCCTCCTACCGATCAATGCTGATGGTACACGGGATTGCAATAGCTCCACCACAACAGCCTGTTACCAACACGCCTTCAAGCAATCCTTTCTCTCAGCGATCCGCTCTCCCAACTCCACCTTCCGACCCGACCTCGGTCCGAGCGCAGACCACCGGTACCATCGATGCAGCATACGATGGCGTCTTTTCCCAGCTTGACGCGCTGGCCGGCCAAGGCGCGACTCAATATTCCACTCCACCGTCCACCAGCTCAAACCCTTCCAAGCCATCAGCTCGTAGCGCTGCTCTGCCTTCCCAGGTAACTCGTACTCCTGAATCCCATCCGGAGCTCGCCCCACCCGTGACTCCCTTTGTTCGGCCTGTTCCAGGTCTCGGTACACGCACTCCCGCTGAAGCCGAAATCTCTCGCTTATCGTCGGTGAGCGAGCGGACTGAGCCGGATCCGACATCGTCCAGTGCTCGAAGTAGTCCGACGGGCGACCGTGGTCTCTCGAGACAGGTTGAGACAGTCGTCGAATCTACAACAAGGACTACCACCACTACCCAGTACACCAAAATTCCCATCCAAGATACGGAGACACCTACATTCCCACCCGTTATCGGCCGCCTCGCACTCCCCGCAAGTCCAGTACGAGGCCCTCGACCGCCGGCACCCTTACCTCAGAGTTCACCGACGAAGGCAAGCGAGCTAATAAGGTTATTCGAGGCACGAGCCGGCGGGCCTTCCCAACCATCACCACCACAACCCCAGCTTCGACCTACTGTCCCAGACATATCAAACGATACGACGGCAGGAGGCAGAGGTCAGCCGCATTTCGAGCTCCCACCACCGCCATCCTCATTCCGTCAACCCTTCTCTTCCCTCACTCCAATCGTATCTACTTCTCCGCCCCCGAAGTCTCCGTCTCCCCTGTCCCAAGTCCGGACGATGATCGCTTCTTGGCGGGCACGTGCTGCATCGCCCTCTCAACGAGTACAGGGCTCTCCAGGACGTGCTAGAGACACACCAAGGCTTTTCGGGAGGGATCGAGGCTGGAACGTCAGTATTCGTCGGAGGCGGCGAGATGAGGGAGTTAAAGAAACCGGGTTAGCGGAGCAGGGCGTCGAACCAACTGCACCGACGACGCAATATCAGGCAATCAAGCAAGAGAGGGAAGTTGTGGAAGGAGAGGGTCAAACGCCGCAACGCACCAGGACGCCATCCGTCCGGTCATTACCGCCATCTGCTCCACGTGCTCCTAGCCCAAGAGCTCTTACTGGCGAGGTCCGTTCCATCTCTTACGACCTAGTGTAAGCTGAAAATAGGGAAAGCCCTTGCGTACCGGCTCACTATACTACCTCAATGTCCATGATGAGAACGCAGCTCCGAACTTCCAGTGGGTCCAAGTGGATGCTCGACTCTATCTCGAGGGTCTTCAGCTCGTGTGGCGTACGGCAGAAGGGTCTCAGGCTTTGGTCACACTTGATCTCGAGAACTGCGAAGAGGTCGCATCGACGTACAGCCCGAATAATCCGATGGCTGGCGATGACATTGGTGCTGGGGCTGCTAGGAGGCAGGGGGAGTTGGCCGAGAACTTGTACCCTTTTAAGCTCGTGAGTCTCGTATGAAGTCGCCGAAGGAGACACTCGCTCAAGGCAAGTCAGGTGTATGATGATGGGACCGAGCGACTTGGGTGTGACAGCGCGAGAGACAGAGGTAAACCACAAGGCTATCTTGCGGCCAAGAAGCTGGCTGATGTGTCTCGAAGTACGTTGGGTAAACGCTATCTGGACTGTCTTGGAGCGTACTCGTGCGACTCCAGCAATGGACCGCACATCCTCACTCCGAGTCAATCGCCCAACGTCACTCATCTCCAATTCTGAAGCCGATGGATCAGCTTCGACGTACTACGTTCCTCGTCCGCCCGGTACTGCTCCAGGTTCGGAAGGGCACCTCTCTCCGTCCCCCTTTGCTGGACCGTCACGGCAAACTTTCACAACGGACGACGCGGTGATCCAGACTACCGGCGGATTTACCGCATCACTCGCTCAGCGCGGCAGTCGTCGTCTCGCTGTCGGTGGGCTCGAACGAGGGAGAAGCCTTCGGCGCGTGGCAAGCGAAGGGGACCTTTCTGAATCCGCGGGAGTGCAAGAAGAGCCTCTCTTGACCCCAGGTAGATTCGATATCCCTCTTACAGCAGAGTCCGCGCGTCTTCGAGCCTCGTCCCGCGACTTCACCTTTGCGCGCGGTATATCGCCTCCACCGTTAACCTCCCCGCCACCACGGTACAGGTCGCCGGTCGCTGCCTCCATACAGACTGCGGTCGTCTCTACGGCGATCGATACCTACGATTTACCTCAGCTTGCAATTTCCGAGGCATCTTCAAGCGGTATAAGCGGTACGATCCAAACTGCACTTGAAAGTCAGACACGATCCTCCATCTGCACCTTCGCGCAAGAGTCTTTAGGCTCGGCCGCTCGTGATCCTGCATTGCCCGCCGCTACTCGGCAGCTTGGGTCGCCTTTCAGGGAAGATGAGGAGCGATTCATATCCGATCTAGCGTCTAGCGACCACTCGGTATCGTCTTATGCCTCTGCACCTCCGCCAGTCCCATCACGAGACTCGAGATCTGGAAGTGCTTCAGTCGGTCCTAGCAGACAAGCTAGTCCGATCCAATATCAGCTGCATGATGCGGCTGTCTCAGGGTACTTCGACTCAGCCGTCCCCGACGAGCGTTTCGATAGAGCTTCTGCCGTAACCCATGCGGGAAATCGAATGTCTGGTGCTTACCGCTCAGCACTCTCGACGTTTGGTCCCGACTCTTCGGACTACAGCTCCGCTCCGCCTCCACATATCTCCCGCTCAACATCACCCGGGATGCCCTCGCTCCGATCCGACCTGCAAGATCGGGAGGAAACAGCGACGGGCGTCAGCGAGCCTGAGTCTGACATCGAACTCATCGCAGATCTCGAGAGGTTCTCTTCTATGGGCAGTGACGCATCTCGACCTCTGCGACGCAGAGCTGAAGTGTATGCCAAGTCGAGGTATGATACTGCCGAAACACATTCCTCCTCGGATCAGCAGTCGCAGAGCTCCGTAGACACGCTGTATGTCACCGCGAGGAGCACAGCCTACGCTACGGCTCCGTCCTGGCACACCCAGATGTCGTATACTGAGGCAGCTGATGGAGGTCGAGAGTGCATCAATGTTCTATGAATATGGCTTGCTACTAATTGCAGCTTCAGGTCATACTACACGGCACAAACGTCCCAGACCCCACTCCCCGCACTGTCCGCGAGACCAAGATTGAGCGTATCCACCGCACAGCCTGTTGCGAGCTCGGCCCGGATCAAGAGGGTTCCAGTACCGTCACTACCATCGCCTTCGTTCCCTTCGTCGCTGGATGGATCTTCGTGGCCTGCCTCCTCGAGAAAGCCCAGTCTTCTGCCAACCGGTATACAGAGCACGGACATCAACCGTCTGCTAGTGAGCGGCTTAGCCTAACATAGCAAGATTACACTAATGCGTTACGCCCAGAATTACCTGCAAGGTCAAAATCAGGCCCGCCAAGGGCAGACGACACGGGTGGCGAACCAACTCGACCGCATCGAGCGGAAGGTCGGGCGGATCGCCGATGGAAAGGGCGAACTTCCTCCACCCGTTCCACCGAAAGGCGAATCGCCACCCTCTTCCCCCTCATCAGTCTCGTCCGCGTCGACTGCGCGTCCTATTACACCTGAAGCAGTCATGGGGGATGCTATTGCCAAGCAATTCGAAGACATGCGACGTCTCATGGCCACTCTCATCGGGCAGAACAACGATATCCTTCATGAGGCGGAGAAGAGAAGATCTCTCGAGGTCGAGCTGTCACCCCGCGGTCCTGGTTTACGCCGAATAGAGGATCTCTTGCGTCGTGCACTTTTGCATCTGGGCGATAGCGAGATCGCTGCGGAGCTCGGCAGAGAATCGATACATGACGACCAGACCGGTAGATATCCCGAGCCTCGAGTTCTGTCTGAGGAGGACTTGGATCGAGAGGGCTCGATGTATCCTGGAAGCGAGGGAATGTACTCGGATGAGTTCAATCCGAAGTCCAAAGCACCGGCAAACAGCTTTACGGACAGCTATGCCCGTCGTCGACGTCGACCCTTTTCGGCTGTCCCGGAATCCCTCCTCGAGGGCGACCTGCCCGAGTCAGAATTTGATGAAGACTTTGCCATGCGAGATCTACCTCCGCAAACGCCTCCTGCCGAATATATCATCCCTCATGCCCAAGTTCCGCCTCATATCGCTAATCGCACACTCCGGACACCTCAGGAAATGCAGGACGAATACCCAGAAGACTACTCTGACTACAGCACGGAGCGATCCGAGGAGGACCCACAAGAACAGCAGAATCCTGTTCCTTACCGACCTGTTGAGCAATCTGACCGAGGGCCATCGGAATACGGCGATGAAGAGGGCGAACGAAGTCCTGTGCGACGACTGCCTACTCCGCAGCCAGTCGATCTCCCTACTCCTGTTCGATCGCCCGGTGCCTATCCACCGCAGATGAGTGCGCCTTATCCGAGGGGCGGGATGCCACCGCCTCCACCTGGAGTAAACGAGATGTTGAGGCCGTCGTTACCGAGAATTGCAGGGGTCCGTGATCCGATCTCGACTACATAGTAAGTTGCTCTCATACTCGCTGGTAGATTGCTGAGATCTATCAGCTTCCGGCGAGGGTTTCCGCCTCCCGGACCTATGATGGGTATGTTTCCTGGTCCCATGGGTGTTCCTGGTCCTGTAAGCGAATTTCGCGTGACCTAGAGCTCAACTGAAGTATGCTTAGGGTATGGGACCCTTCATGCCTGGTCTTCGTCCCGGCCTCAATGGCTTCGGCGGACCTCTTGGACCCGTATGTCCAACAGTCTCAGCTAGTGAAACATCTTGACGGCTACCATAGAATGTCGGACCCGGCCTTCGTCGACCAGGCTTCAATCCGCCCGGCGTCTTCGGAGCCACTGGTGATTATGGCCGTCCCCCTGCTCGTCAAGGCCCAGGGCTTCTTTCCCGGCTTGCTGCCGATGTCGGGTTGGGTAACACCACCAGCGAGTCGACAAGTCCGACCACTGTCGGCGAAGTGCTGGTAACGCCGAGAGGCGACTTGGTGAGGACAATCTAGAACTTACTGCTTCAATCAGTTGATCCGCATGAAGGATGATGGCTTCAGACGCGCCGTTGACAACACCCAGAACCTTGCCGCCGCTCAAGGTGAACAGCAGAATGAGATCGGTCGTTTCCTTCACGGTATGAGCGATCAAATCGAAGGCGCTCGGCACGCGACGCAAACCGAGCTTGCTGGAATTCTAGACGACATCGGACGTCTTCGCGAGCAGCTCAAACCGAAGCATGTCCTTGGTCACGTCCTTCCTGATGGTCGCGTCGTGCTCGCGAATGGTGACGTAGTCGACGGTGTCCGCGGAGCGCCTGCGCCTGGGATGGTCGCTTTGTCTCCTCCTCTGCCTCAAGCGAGCCACGTGAAAGGTACGATCTTGCCTGATGGCACGGTGATGGCCGGTGGTGAGGTCGTGGATGGTGTTCGTGGTGCGATGTCTACCGTACCATTTGAGGAGATACCACCAGAAACGTTGAAGGAGCTGCAGCAAGATCGTCAATTGGGTACCCTAGCGGATAAAGGTGGGTCGATGGCTTGAGTACCAGAGCGTCTAAAGCTGACGGGTATCGCGCAGTCTCTGAGCTCATGCAGCGAACCAAGCCTCGCTCAGCCGATGGTCTTCAAGCACTTGATGACGAGGCGGTGTCTCAGGCCGTTGCCCCGGGTACCGGTGCGGCCATCCCATCTCCGAATGCGACCAGAATTAATCCTCGAACCGGTAAACCTCTGATGATGCCCAAACCACTCTCCTTATCGCCGCACCCCATGTCACCTATTGTCCCTGAATATCCCGATGCTGCAGGGGGTGGACTGATCTCAGAAACGCATGAGGAGGTAATTACCTTTCAAGATACTATTCCGAACTGACGAAGCGGCCAGATTATTCAGCATCCCGCTAATGGTGGACCTCCGGTACACACCCAGACGACAACTCGCAAGTATAATCAGGCGACAGCCCCGTCAGGAGCCGCTGGTCCTGCTTTGTCCGCCCCGGATCTCGGTTCCGACGCACCTATCCCAGCCATGATTGCTCAAGATCCAGGTCGTCATACATCGGACCACCAAAGCACGGTTACCCGACCCCTACCGGTCGTCCCTGGTGGGCAGGTCATGCAAGAGGATGTAACAGCCGTTCCAGCAGCTGCACCAGCTGACTTCGGGGATGCTGGCGTCTCGAATGTCCAGACGCCTGGTCCCGCCCAAGCCAGTGATCCTGGGACCGGCCGAGCAGCTAAGGGGAAGAAACCGGCAAAAGAATTTCGGGATACCAACCATCCCAGACCCGAACGGCAACAGCCTGATACATCGTTACAAGACCCGGCAGATGCACCTGCGCCAGCTCCGAGTGGCACTCTTGCTGGTCCCGGCATCAATGACGTGGATCGTAGAGCTGTGCCGCCCCGGCCTCCAGCTGCTGGGAAAGGAGCTACTGCTTCACCAGCCACTCCGAAGAGTGGCAAAGCTGTACGATTCGATCCTCAAGAACCGATAACGGACACCAATCGACCTGCTCAGCGAGTCCCGCAGTGAGTCCTGATCACAAATGCAGCTTGCGCGCCCTGACGAGAGGCTAGAACCACAGACGAGTCAGATCCATCTAGAGCTCCCGCCGAACCCAATGGCGGCCGTTCTCGCCTGACGAAAGCCGAAAAGCAAGAGCAAGATCGGGGAATGAGGGCTGACGATCAACCCTCTGATCCTGCTGCTGGAGGTGAGCCGAGTTCGGGTGGACCGCAAGAACAGCAAGACCAGACTACCACTCCCGCCGGAGCTGCTTCTGATTTCGCCCAAGAGAAGCTGCCGGGCTTGTTGACTAGGCTTCTACCCTCGAAGTCGAAGGACAACCTTCAAGGGACTACACCTGGAGGTATCCCCCGTCCCGCATCAGCGACTAAAACCTCAAGGGCAGACCGAAAGGACAGTCGCCCACCTGCTGGCGATGCTGAAATCGTCCCTCCTACTGGCAAAAACGCGAGGTTCACCGAGACCGCTCAAGCGATCGAGCCAACCGGTGAAGCGACCGAGGAAGCGATCCCAGCGACAGGTGGCGAGCTGGAAGTGCCTGGTTTACCGGATGTTGAACGCCGTGCTGGTGCTCAGGGCAATCTCAAAAAGGGTCGTCCAGCCGTTATCGAGGGCGATATGGGCACGCCTTCTGGCGGAAGCGTACCTGCGGAAGTACCGGCTAGCGCTAGACGCCCGGGAGGCAAGCAACAAGACATCCCGGGCGGTGGGAGACCGGTCGACCAGGCTACTACTGCGCCTTCTGCCGATGAGCAGGCAAGGGCCCAACAAGATAATGAAGCGTACGTGCCGCAAGACGCTGCCCCCGATGCGGCCTCGAAGACAGGTAAAGTCTCGGCAGGCAAACCTGGTGGCCCCACTCAAGAATCGAAAGGAGGGAGAAAGCAGCCTCCGGCGCCTGAGCCTATCTTTCTGCCTACTCCTGGCGGCGAGGAGAATCTGGCAGATGAAGACGTTTGGAAGGACAAGGGCAAAAATACCGGAGCGCCGGGGAAGTCGAAGAAGAAAGGTCCTCCGGCACCCGGAACGGTATTGACGCCTGAAGAGCAAGCTTTGGAGGATACTATATCGCTTGCTCGTAAGTAGTTGCGATGGTACTCGAGAGTGGTCGTTGTTGACCTTTTGTCGCAGAGAGGCAGAAGGCTGCGGCCCAACAAGCAGGTAAGCTGTTTTAACATGTAAAAGCGAGGTTCCGCTGACGCTAAATGTCAGCATCCGAAACGGCCGATCGCGACAGGCAGGACAAGGAAAGGGCCGATAAGCTCAAGTTGGATGATGACCGGCACCGTCAGAACGCCGACACCTTAGCGAATCTCCAGAAGGCTCTCGTACGTGCGATTCATGCTTGAAAACGATGTCTGACTTTTATTTTCAGAACTCGCTGGCGAACGATCAAAAGTTCTCGCGGACAAGTATGGACGAAAGAGTCAGGAACCAAGATAAGCGCCGGGGTGACAAAACGACGCGGGACAAGAAGGTCCAAGACGCTCTGGACAAGCTTGTAGCCGAGAGAGACGAGGCGAAGAAGAAGCTGGCTTCGGAAGAGAAGAAACCTGGTACTCAAGCAATCCTCGATGCTTTCAAGTAAGTTAAGGAAGATTCTAGTTTGCTCGCGGCTGATATGTCGCTACAGGAGCCAGGGCGATGGCCAAGCAGGCTTCTTGCGCAAGCTCGCCACCGAGATCATGGAGCAGAATTCAAATCAGCACAAGCTCTCTCAAGCCGAGGCGAAGAATGCTGCCCGCGAGCAGGTCGGGTTTAACCTGGCCGGCTACCTGGACGACTTCTCGAAGGCGCTTTCAGTCAGTATCATTTTGCTTATGCGTTCGGATTGAGCTGAGATGTGGGTTTTAAGGGAGAAGTGCGGGCCCTGCTGAATGAGGTGGGAGATCTGAGGGAGTGGAGACGAGCGCTGTACCTGTGCGTACGATTCGGGAATTCTCATTTCGCTGATGGTCTGCTTAGGGAGCTTGCCGATCTACTCCTCATGAAAGGGCGGCAATCGCAAGGGTTAGTTATTTAGTGGCTTTTATACTTTAGCTGATCGCATTCATCCTGTTTGCCTTCACCACACCCGCTCCTGCCCTTACCGCTCCGATCCCCTATGTCTTGCTTGTTACCAACGCAGCGATCTGATGGGAATTATCCCTTACCCTACTGCGCCTGGCAAAGCTGCAGGCAAGCAGGAGCCAAAGAAGGTGAGCGTTATACTATCTTCAAGCTCATCTTGCTGATGAAGCTCAAAGGATGGAGGCGTCGGCGGTGGAGGTGGGGGTGGTGGCGGAGGGGGTGGCAAAGCGCCTGGAGGTGTTCCCGCTTGGTCGACATTCATCCCTCCTCTAGGTATCACGATGGGTGGTCCCGCTCGTCCGCTCCCGACTCCCGGAGTGGGGGCTCCAGGGATGAACCTGATGGGTGGAGTTGTTCCGCCGCCGCCCGCTGCTCCCGCGGTGAGTGCTTCTAGGCAGCTAAAGCTAGTCTGATCCAAGAGCACAGATGAGGCCGCTGCCTCAGGTCTGATCCGTAATACTCAATACCCTTTGACCAATCTGTCCTTCATGAGTATCCAGGGCTTTGGGCCCTATAGATACCGATTCCTATGCGTATAATTTCCTGCCTCTGTCAAATACCCGATCACGATTACGCTTATGACCGGTCACGCCATGCATACGTCCATCTTGCCTCTTCGTCGTCAAGCTCGCGACCCGCATTCTGACGAGCTGCTCTGATACCGTCACCACCATTGCCGGATATCACCCTCATTGTGACTAAACAACAACCTCAAGGTCCGCAGAGGCTGGCAGCGCTCGCAGACAGCTGCGCCGAATGCAAGGAAGACAAGCGGGGTGACTCGGAAGCTAACGACTGGCGGACAAATGAGCACCCCTCGACATGTCTTGCTAGTGCTCACCTGTGATCATTTGAGCCCTAAGCCAGCCAATCTGGCTCGTCCAATCCTCCATACATCCCCCAATCCCCTCTCACACTCCCTCTTCCACTCCTCACTGTCCTGGTGCTTGATCACCCCCTTCACCTCCTCAGACTCGACAGCCGGCTCGTTCGTCGGAAACTCCTCGAGGAGGGGCTGTGGTGATACTGGGAGTCCGAGAACACCCTCCATCTCGGGCACGATAGCGGCTCGCGATCGACCGTTCACGAAGGTCACGTAACGTAATCCCGGGTAGACCGTACAGTACAGCTCGTTGAGGTGGGCCAACCTGCTCCATCAGCCCAGTTTTCTTCCCTAGTGGAAAAGACTGGACCCACCGATCCAGCACGACCTCTGGTGTCGCCCCACCCTGTTCTTCCCCACTCATCTCACTCAATCCTTTTATCTCCCCAATCAACGGATGTCCACTAAGAAAGTCCGCCTTCTGGTCCCATGTCCATCCCCCGGCCACGTCCGCACAAATGTCTATAGGCTGATTGTACGAGTCTGGCGGGGAGTCTAGAGCTGTGAGACGGAGGAGGACGGAGGGGACAAGTAGGGAGCGCAGGGGCGGGGAGGGCTCGAATAGGAGGGAGAAGAGGGAGGTCAGGGAGGAGGCGGAGGTGAGGTCTTCGAGGGCGAGTATAGGTTGAGAGGAGGTTCGGGAGGCCCTCATCGTAAGCGAGATCGGTTCTCCAGATTTGAATCAATGTCGTCTTGAACTTTTAGGCCTGTCTGTAAGGGAAAACCACGGATTCCAGCTGCAACTCCGTCCTAAAGCTGGGGCACCGATTACGTTCGACGATCGATTTTCCAGCGAGCTTCATTTGTACTCGTCTTCCGGAGATGCCCCGCCGCCAACCGGCCTCTGCGAAGCAACGCAAAGCCCAACTACAAGGTCGCCGCGCCCTCAAACGGGGCGACATCGATCTCCTCTCGGTCAAACCCAAACCCTCACGACGAGGACCCAATACCCCTTTTACCGCCGAATCATCAAGTCGCCGTCTCCAATCCAGATTCATTTCCGTCTCACCCGACTACCTCGATCTCACACGCGATCTCGCTCACAATACCCGACTCCCTCGCCCGATCCCAGCTAGTTCCGCCGAGTTCCCGATTGACATATTGGTTGGGCAGGATGCGGTCAGGAAGTTGAGCTGTCCTGGACGACCGAAGTTTAGGGTTGGAGCGACTAAGAAGGAGGTGGAGGGGAATGAGGAGGGGTGGTTTAGGAAGTGGCTGGAAGGGATGGAGGAAGTCATGCGGAATTGGGTCGAGGGGGAGGACTCCAAAGAAGACGATGTCGAAGGACCCGAGGGAGGACAAGAGGAAGGGAGTTCGAGGTGGCCGAGGAGTACGTCTTGGTTCGAGACGAACTTAGAGGTCTGGCGGCAGCTGTACGCTCTTATCACCACCTGATTTGGCTTGATACTGATTGGAATCGCTGGGTAGATGGCGAGTGACCGAAAGCTCTTCTATAATCCTCCTCCTCCTCGACTCCCGCTGTCCCCCACTACACGCCCCACCCTCCCTTCGCAGCTACATTCAATCCCTAAAACCTCGTAAGGAGGTCATCCTCGTCCTGACCAAAGCAGATCTTGTGCATCCAGAAGCATTGAGCAAGTGGAAGGAGTGGATTGTAGGTTGGTGGGGTGGGGAGGGTGTGCAGGTGGTCAGTGTTATGTCGTATGACTTGGAGCTGCTTCGTGAGGGTGAGTCCGGCGTCACTGATCCTTATGATGATTAAGTACTAAGGAAGTGACAGGAAAGGCGAAGCATAAGCCTGCGATCCCGGACGGAGCAATGGACGAGCTCATCGAGGCATTACGGATGGCCCACTATCGACTACTCATTCCTCCACCGAGGATCAGAGATGATCCGGAGCGGATGAAGAGCTGGCGACCAGCGGTCAGGCGGCAGATAGATTGGTCCGTCCTTGCTCGGCACAAACTCCAAATTCAATCGCTATCGAGCTCGACCGATCCTAAACCAGACTTTGCGGAAGCTGCGGTACGAAATGGCAGTGACGAGCGGCGAGATCCTGAGCTTGAACCCCTGACCATCGGGCTCGTCGGTCAACCGAATGTCGGCAAGTCCTCCCTCCTCAATGCATTACTCGGGGAACAGCGCGTCCGAGCGAGTCGAACCCCCGGCAAGGCGAGGCATGTCTAGATAGTCCAGCTTGAGCTGATGAATTTGGTACAGACCAAGCACTTCCAGACCATGTTCTGGGGCTGGAAGAAGGATGTCAAGGTTGTGGACTGTCCGGGATTGGTTTGCCCTAGCTTGGTCGGGCTTGAGATACAGGTGAGAAGACAACTCATCATCCTATCTCTAGCGCTAATGCTGTATTAACAGGCTCTAGCTGGCAGTGAGCAAGCTCCAGTGACAAATACTCGTCCATGCTAATGTCAAGCAAGTCCTTCCGATATCCCAGATCCCCTCTCTCCCCGCGTGCATCCACTACGCCGCGACCGTCCTCCCCCTCGAGACAATCTTCCGAGTTCCACCTCCGACATCAGCGGATACGGACTCCTCCGCGGACAAGCGGACGTGGCGGGATCCTCTGCGAGCTGAAGCTGCACAAGCAGAGAAGGCGAGGAATGCCGGCTGGACTGCTGGGGGGATCATGGAGGCTCGCGCCCTCGATCGAGGTTACTGTAGGTCATCTACCCGTTAGTGAGCATGCGTAAAGCTGAACGAGGGGTCAGTGACAGCGAAAGGGGGGAGGCCGGATGGCAATCGCGCAGCGAATGCCAGTGAGTCTGACCTTACTTCAGGCCTCATTCTTCAGTTGATAGGGTGCCTGTCACAGTGATGCGTGCGCTTACGGATGGGAGAGTGAGGTGGGGGTTCTGGCCGCCTGGTTCGGCTGATCGGGAAGGCGTAGGAATCTGGCTTGAGGGGACGGGGATAGAGGATGCGGACGAGGATGAGGAAGAAGATGAGAAGGATCAGGGGTCGGAGGGGCGAGACGGTAGAGATGACAGCGACAAGGACGCGACGAGCGAAGAAGAGGAGGTCGAGGAAGACGAGGCGGAGAAAGGAAAGGCAGTTGAGGGGAAGGAGGAGAAAGCGGTCGTGAAGCCGAGCGTTGGCGGATTCTTTGCGGCTCTGGAGATGGATTCAGGCGAAGAAGACGTCAGCGAGGAGGAGGCGGACGAGGAGCATGAAGGGCAGCATGAGGAACAATGATACCCCGCACATTCATACCTTGATGCATAAGATCACGTCGATGCCCGCGATAAGCATGTCATGATCTCGCCGGGAGGAATTCTGCATCTTTTTGTATGCCTGATATGATACACGATGACCCCGAAAAATCCAGAGACACCAAAATTTAGCCTATTGTAGAACCCCACACGGCTCGGATTGGCCGGATCGTCACGTGCCAAGAAAGGGCTGGCTCACGGGCATCGCCTTTTTTCCCACCAACAAAGGGTCGAAGCTGATTTTCTTCGTCAGAATTTGCGGGGTTCTTGGAGTTTCTCTTCACCTGTTGTCACGACATTCCCTCGTTTCCTGAAAAAAGGTGTCTGCCAGGATACCCATCGAAAAAACCGAGGTATCCCACCCTAGTCGACCGCAGTCGCCCATACTTGGTGCATCACTTTCCTTTGATCGGGTGAAACACATTCACGCCAAGCGTCATACCATGTGTGAGTTCCCCTTTCTCTAGCGATTCCCCGACCTCTTAGCATGTGTATTCGTTCCCACACTGTATAGCATCTTGGAGAATACCCGGCGCTAATCAATCCTACCGCTTGAATCTGCCCTGTCACGCTGCACGGGCCTGCCTTTACCCTAGGCGTGACCTTTCAGTCAACGTCATTCTCATCACATCAATTTTCAACCCCGCTCTCTTCTTTTCCCCAAATTTCCTTTCCATCCACCCACTTTTTCTAGCGTCAACATGGCCATACCCGCTCACGCCACCACTTCCTCCCTAACCACCTCTGCTACCCCCACTTCACCCACATCAGCTTCCGCCTCCGCGACCACCACTTCCGCAGCTGCGACCACCGCTCCCGCCTCCTCCTCTACAACACCGACAACCTCCACCACCACCTCAGCCGATGCTACTACCTCTTCACCGGCATCTTCCACCCCTCCTTCTTCCTCTGCTGGTGCAACCACTTCTCAACCCCCTTCCTCCGCGTCGGGCTCCTCTTCGTCCACCACATCATCCCCAGCTTCATCCTCCACCACAGCCAGTCCCAGCGACTCTGCGTCAGGCGTCTCAACCACTTCAGCAGTCAGCGGTAGTTCAACGACGGCCGCTTCAGCTTCGACAACAAGCGCAACGCAATCGCAAATCGTTTCAACCAGCTATGTGTGAGTCAAAAGGAGGCCGAGTCTCACCAGTCTAACAATGTCCCATAGCGTGGTGACCACAACCAACGCGGATGGCGCCGTTGTTACTACCAATTCCGCTGCTAGTACCGTTACGTCCGCAGCCAGCAAGAAATCCGGAGGTACCAGTGCGTTCTCTGCTCGTTGTCCTACCTGTATAGCTCATGCTCTCCGTAGATACTGGCGCGATCGTCGGTGGTGTCGTAGGCGGCGTTGGCGGTCTCCTTATCATTGCGGCTCTCCTCTTCTTCCTCCTACGCAAGCGTCGCAGGTCTCACCGAGACGACTTTGACGATATGATGGTGCGTAGCTGAGTGTTCTGTCCGACTAGTTGCTGATAAATCCTAGTTCGACCCCACTCGCGCTCAGAATCATGCCCAAGTCGACCTCGCTGATAACGGTGCCCCGACCGTCGAGCCATACTACGGGAACGGTCTTGCTTCCACTGCTGTCCACTCGCCCGAGATGGCTCAGTACCCCCGACCTGCCGCCACCACCTCTGACGGTGGGCACGGTGCACAAGACCTAGCCCGCGGTACATCTTCAGCTACGTCCGCTGGCTTCGCTGGACGGGGAGCCGGAGCATATCCGCAAGGCATGCCTTCGTCTGCCGAGCCGATGCCTGCTGGAGCTGCTCTTGGTGTGGCTGGCGGTGGCGCGATGGGTGCGAAGCAGAGGGAAGCATATCAAGAGCAGCAGAGGTTTAGGGTGGCGAATCAGGGGGTAGCTGGATCGAGTGGCGCTGGAGGCGAGCCGATGAGTCCGACGGACACGGACAGTACGATGCCATTCATGTATACGGGTGGAGGTAGGGCGGATGAGGAGGAGGCGCCGCCTATGAACCTAGGGGCTGATATTCCCCCAACGTGAGTCCTGCCATTTTCACGAGGAGAGGGTCTGATGTCACCCAGATACGACTCGATCCGCAAATGAGCCCGGGAGGCCATCTGTTTATGTTCTCCTTGTGGACATTCGTGAATTTGATCTGAACATCTGTACAAAAACACCTCAATGGGTCTCAGTCCCGACTCGCTCATTCATGTCGTACATTCCTTGTGGTAGTATAATGCTGTAGTGGCCCAAGACATAGATGTCCTCCGCTGCTTCTTTTCATCCACGATGATGCTCGAGAAGCATGGTTGCGTCGCCGGAGGATAGTCTTCTGTGGAACGGACGGGGTCCGAGCTTCCGAAGGAACGCCGCAGCCGCCACAACATCCTCATGATCCCTGGCTCACGCGCCTCGAACGCTCATATCCCAATCTCAGTCCGGGTACACTCATCAAGCCCATTCCTCGAACCCCTCGCTATGCCAATTTCCGTTCTGACTCAAGCACCACACACGACCTCCCCACTTGCTCGGGATATCCCGATGCATGCGCGAGAGTCCGCGCCTCGATCGAGTGGTGGTCACCCTCTCACTTCCTCATCCTCGATCACGTATGTCAATGGCAGCTCGGGCATCCGGGGTTCGTCGGAACCAGTGGCGGGAGGGGGAGGGGGACGGAGCAGCGAGGTGATGAGTGGAGCGGAATCGAGTGTGGGTGCGGGTGGGGAGAAGCCGAAGAAGGGGAAGAAGAAGGGATGGAAGGGGTGGGCGTTGGTGGTGGAGGATGAGGAGGGGAATGTCATTGAGGTTAGGGATCGGGGGGAGTCACCTTCTGGTCATCGGGAGCTTTCGCCTGAGTTCAGCAGAGGTGAGTGAGAATAGCTGTCTGCGTAGCGGCTGGAGGGATTGGAAAGAATCAGCTGATGGAGGATTTAGAAGGCTCCGCTGCAGCTGTCAGCGAACATACCGGTGTCAAGCGGCTGCACAAATCTCTTAGTCCTCGGAACATGCAGCGTGAGTCATGTCTCACCTTCACCTTGACTCTATTTCCAGGATTTGATTGCGAGATTGCATGATAGGCGAGCTGAGACACTCCTTTTTCATACCCGGCCCGATCACACCCTGCCCATTCATTCCGATTTATCCTCACTAACGGGGCTTGCTCCCTCTTTCCGACTTCTCAAATTATTATCAACTACGCTTCGACCCCTTCCATCCACTATCTCGCCATCCATGGATTTGTATCATGTCCACTCCATCGACACGCGCGATCCGTGCCGCTCGTCGATCCGAATTTCATCTACCTCCTCCAATGCTTTCGCCACCGCCTCCGCATCACCAGCCGCGACGAAGGACTCGATTTATGATGCTCCGGTGGGTAGGAAAGCAGAAGAACCCAAAGCGACAGCTCAGCCCGTGCCCAAACGTCGACGACATAATTCTCCATCATCAGGCTCACCTCAGCCAAGCCGGGACCCCGGACCTTCGGTTGCTCCTCGTCCCGCAAACACCAAACCCGCCAAACCTCGCCCTTCGGTACCGACTGCTGCTCCGATTCGAACTACGACGGCTGCAGTGCGAGAGGAAGCCAAGCGGAGTCGGCCTGCGACCCCAACCAGACTAGACGGGCCGACCCTCACTCAAGCTCCAAGGGTGGGGATGGGCGAGGTGTACCCTCCTCCACCTGAAAGTGATATTCGGAAAGAAGCTCAGTATATTATTGATGCTGCTGCGCGACATCGTGAGCGGGAACGGCAGCGTTCACGTGAATTGCCTTTCCACGATGAGAAGGTCAATGGCAGAGCGCGGAACACACCCCCTCCGACGGGCGATCCTGCTTATCCATACCCTCCATACCCAATGAATGGCCATTCGAATGGCCAGCGACTGCTCACAACGAACGGCGGTCGCGCCTCCCTCCACTACGCGACCGCCGGTCCGTCCTCCTATACCGTCCAACCCGGCTCTCGACCCTCGACTGCGACCGAGAGCCACACCAAGCCGCCATCCTACCCACAACCTGTCGATGACTCCTTCGAAGAGGAGTATGCGGCCGTCCAATCATCATACGACAAGCTCGCCGAAGCCAATATTGCCTCAATGGAAGAATCTATACCACACAGTCGTCCAATAATGGCCCAAGATGAGCCAAGGCAGCCTCATTTTCATGAGGAACAGCGACCAACGATCGTACTTGCGCCAAATGGAGGTGGGAAGGCCAAAATCAGGGATAAGGTGGAGAGAGCTCACCAGGAGGGGTATGAGGGGTTGACGCCGGAGCATGTGGTGGATGCTTTTGGGTTTGTGGAGAATGTCCGGGTAAGTGCTCACCGAATCCATCGATCACGGCTGATGAGATTGCTCCCTTACTTTCTTCCTGCCGCTCGCATCGACTTCGTCGTGATGACAACTATTGTCTCGATAATTTCCCTCGTCAGGACAACCTCCGGAACATCATCCTCCATTACTTCCCGCAACCCTGCGCGAGACGAGACGCCTTTCTCGAGCGTGTTGGACGAGGCTTGGCGGATCTCGGTTGGCAATTGACCGATACTAGCGACGCCGCGATTCTTTAGGCGTCTTGTCGGGTCCTTGCGGGCAGCGAGTGGTCAGGAAAGAGATCGGAAAGCGAGACCCAGCAGCGAGTGCATTGGCGGGGAGCGTGTATATCGGCATTTTCTTTTTACATCTGGCTCTCGACATATTCAACTCATACTGCATCGAAGCCTCATATGCATCGATCATCCAATCACCCTTGACATGGGACTCAACAGCTCGGCAGCCGAGAACTCTACTTCCCGATCACAAAGCCGATCCGCCTGGTTATAGAAGAAATGTCATACATGCGGATGCGGGACACGATAAATAAACAAGCCTCTCAAACTTTGTCAATCCGATCAAGAAGAGGGAATCGTGATCTCAGCAAACTCGACGTGGTCGTTCAAGCGTCACCGTGGTTCGAATCCGCAGTCCTTGGCTTTCGGTCGACTTGGCTTTCCCAGGCAGCGTTTCGAGCATCTCCCGCATCTTCGGAATCCTGGCGCCGACGCGACAAATGTCACACTCCGCTTTCTTCTTCTCGATCTTGAGCAGCTCCATTGGCTTCTCGTCGCACTCCAGATCATACTTGATGTGACTAATCGACCTTTCAGGAGTCAAGCTGGGGATGACCGTCTCCTTGGTCAAATTCTTCGGAACCTGGGATTTGGCGTCGTTGATCAGCACCTCATTTATGAGAATGAGCAATGTGATGTGTTTGCACACCGGCCGAGTGATGTCTACCTCAATGCTGCGATGTCGCTTGTTCAGTCAAGGCGTCACCCATTCCATGAGTTTCTTGTGGCCAAGTGATCCTCGATCTCACTTTCCAAGCTCAAGATCTTGCTTGGCGGATCAGCATATTCCTGTAAAACACCTGTGCGACGGGTCGTGCTGGGGGTTATGACTATGAACCTGCCTACGTTAGGCTTGAACACTTGTAGCAGTTGATTCGATGAAGTGGTCATTCTAAAAATGTGTTTGATTTCTGGTTCAAGAGTGTGAGATCTCTAGGCGGCAAGTCGTAGGGAGTTGGTTGGATAGTTTAGCCGAACTGTAGCTTATATATACCACGTCACTGTCGGGACGAGAAGGCCGGCGGATGCCTTGTCCGCCATGCGCCACAATGGAGATTGAAACGTCTAACCTCCTTTGGAATGTTCAGCCGTCAAACTTGAATGACACGAATCATTCAATGATCCGGGCCCTCGCTTTTCGCGAGACTGCCGGAACTAGGCTCGTCTTCGCGAGAATCAGAAAACCTGGAGCGGGACGATGTTCACGCTATTGTGCTACCGGCGGCTTATAATGACGACTCATCAAAAGAAATCCTAATAGGGTTTAGCTACATCGAATATCGCGAGAGCAGCAGGATCCCGAGCTTGGCGTGGCTGTATACCATTCTTGTACTGATCTCGCGTTTCTGTTCTTGGTGGCGCTTCTGATGATCCTGGAAGCGCTTCAGGTCACGGCTTTGCTCCGAAAGGATGAGATCGTCCTCGAAGGACAACAAAATCTCGGCGCTCTGATCACATGCAAAATCTTCATCAAGACTGACGATCTCTTCCTGAAGACTGCTGCAGGAAGGCTCGAGATCCCTCTCGGCTGCATTGATTGTGGCTCATTAGGTGGCTTCAGCACCTTGGGTAGTCGATTCTCCACCATTGATGCTCCCGGAATATCGGGCCTGCAGATCGTGACTCTCATGATCATAGCTCTGGATCGCCCGTGTGATTGCGCTCTGCTGCTCCTTGAGAGCTTTGGTCTGTTTGTCGGAGAGCTCACTACAATTTCCGAGCCCATCGTCGATTTTGATCAGGTGCCACCTGAGCTTACTGGCACGCCTGTCCAAATCATCAATCTGCCCTGAGCTGTAGACGCTTCTCGAAGATGGCATCCGCAATCCTGGATAGAGACTTGTCTGGCAGGCACTGCTCACCGTCACGCATGTGAGAATCTCACAGAGGTCGTCATGAGGAGATGTTGTGCGATCGCTTGTATCCGTGGTTGGGGACATGCAAGTATGGCTTGCAGCGATGGCAAAGGGTAACTATTTGGTAGAAGCTGAATGACAATGGAGCCTGTCATCGTCTTACTTATATCTCTGGTCATATCCATGGGCTGTGTTGGAAGCGGTCGATCCTTTGTACAGCTCGCGGGCCTTCACTGGAGATGATATCTGCGTCTGATTCTTTCAAGTAAGCCTCTAAAATCATGTGGCGGAGCCAATCGGTGAAGCGAATGACAATTTGTAGCTGGAAAGAAAAGATTTAATTTCTCGTAAATAAGGTCAAGTCGAGGAACTGGCGAGTGAGTGGAGGCCTTGCGTGTGGTCAACCTGTATCAACCTTCGCATTCGTGAATCTTGAAACGACCCGTAGAGGCGAACAACTCAGATGCCACACGGGTTGCATTTTTCGGACAAAATGCTGAAAACCCTTCACGGGAATTAGCAGCCTCCTCTCGTCGTCAATTGGGCTCTGGATGAATTCCATTCAGTTCGGGCATCCTCATTAAGCCGATCTTCAAAAGAGCGACATATACCCTTCTTCCCTCCCATCTCCGTCACGTCTCGGCGAAGGGGCGAGGTCTTACCTCGAGATTGCCACGGATCATGTCGGGATACCGATACGACCACGAAGAGTCCTCCATCCGCTCTGGACTTTCCGGCGCCTACCGACCTTCGGCCAATCCTCGCCTCCATACAGTCGCCAAACCCTACTCCAGGCCATCCTCATACTCTGGCCCTTCGTCTCAGCCCATCCTGAACGGTAATGGAGGACTAGGGGGATCACCGACAAAAGCTATAACAAAGAGTACACGACCTCCTCCCACTTCCAACAGCTCAGGCAGCCTCACAAGGTCCGGATCCGACTCATCCCTCTTCTCGGGACTCAAGAGCATCTTCTCGCGACCGTTACAATGGCTCGCCCCCCCTTCGAGAGCAATCGTGACGCCAGGAGGGACGAAGCGGGACTCGTACTCGTCGTTTGGGCAGGATGTGGAGGATCCGGAATCACCGAATGACCGACATGAGGGGAAGCGAATACGGCGTACATCACCACGGCTGGGCGGCGACTATGCTCCGACTGCTTTTGAGGTGGAAGGTCGAGCCGTATCAGGTTACATGCTCCCCGCACTCCCGCCGCACCTCAGCCTCGCACCTCGTGCACAAGGCATCGACAAACCACTGCCAAACCGCACAAACTTCTCTCGACCACTCAATATGCCCACATCGAAGTCTATGCCCTATCTGGACCCTCCAACAAACTTGCTCGGCTCGTCTAGACGCAGAGGAATGGGTTCGATGTCCAGGTCCCGTCGGATGGATATGACTGGTTTTGGAGATGAGGACGATGATATGGGTGGGGTGAAAACGATGAGCAAGGGGAAAGGGAAGGAGATGGAGACGCATGATGACAAAAATAGGGACATGGAGGATGGGTGGAGTCCACGGAAGAACAGAAGCGCATTCGTTAAGCAATCGACGACATCGAACAGGGCCACGCCTTCGCGGAACTTCGAGCCTCGAGATGTGAGCTGTTGCTGTGGTTGGACGGGCGTCAATATTGATGCCATCATCCTAGTACACCCTCCCTTCACTCTCGCCCTTCAAGATCCCGCCATCCCCATCCTCTGCACGACATCCAACCCCTAATCCAGCCCTAGGTCGGTCGAATACAACTCTCAACCTCCAACGAGCCGCCAGCGTCGCATCAGACGTCAGTATGGCACGTGAGTCAGTTAGACGGCCCCGTCAGTCCAGCTCGATAGGTTTCGGATCGTTCAATGGTGACAGGGACAAAGGGGATGAACGGATGAGCGTAGATGGTGATCGCGAGAGGGAGGGTAGCGTGTTGGTGAGTGTGAGTGAGCGGCTTCAAGACCGCGCTGATGATCCATAGGACTGGTTCATGCGGGACCGATGGAGCTCTCGGGAACCCGGCTCCCCTGCATCCAGAGCTGCGTCCATGAGGCTGGGCTCCGCCGGACCTTCGTCCGGAATGCCGCCCATCAGGAAGGGTCAGCTGGTCTGGGATGCGGAGAAGGGGTTTGTCCGGGAAAGCGAGCTCAAAGCTGGTGTGTTCCGAGTGTTGTGTGCCCAGCCATGTGATTGACGACATCTCAGCCGAGGCATTCAAGCCTGTCCATCAGAACGACGCGGAACGTATCCTTTTCGCCCTCGAATCCATCCGAAAAACGCCCTTGACCGACGCCCGCAAATCCTCCTCATTCAACAATAATCCACTGCCTCCAGAACTCATTGGATCGTCTTCTCGACAGCTGAGGAAGGCGATCAGCGTGCCGCTTGCCACCGCTCAGGCAGGAGAGAACGCGAAGAATCAGCGAAACCGAGAGAGACTAGGGGAGAATCATGTTTCAGTGATGATCAGTCCATATGGAAGACGGAGAGAAATGGATCAGGCTACAAATGATGCAAGGCGGAATAAGCAACGGCAGGACGGCGGTTCAGGTCAGTCTCTTCGTACGACAGTAGAACATGGGCTCACGAAGTTCAGACTATCGACCTACCCGAAGTCCATCACAACATGAATCCCGGCATAGCCGTCACTCCAGTCAAGCTTCCGATCAGGACATGCGCTCTGACCGGGAAGCCACCCCTTCCCCTGCTCCGACGCCACGGAGATCATCCAGACTGAAACGGCACGATGCGGCGGATGAGGAGGTCACTCCCAAGGCCAAGAAGACTCGAGGAAAGGGCTCTGCATCGGTGAAGAAGGCAGCTGTCGAAACGACAACACCCAAGGATATGCCGCGGCGGACTAGGCGAGGTACAATGGAACAAGCCACATCTCCGGACCCACCACCCTCGGCTCCTCCCGGACCCACCATCACCGAAACAGCCCCATCGCCCGGAGAGCAGACATCCCGATCGTCGACTTACCAGCCGAGAGCAGAGGGCGACCTGCCGAGGGGATCATCCAGCTTACGTGCCAAGACCGAGATGACCAAGAGGGCACACACTGGTGCCGCGAGCTATAACAGCTCACGAGCCGGTTCACCAAGCACGACTGGACGGTACTCTGCGCGGGAGGAAGACCTCCCTCCGATGGAAGACCTCGAGCACGCCAAGATACCCCTGCCGTCGTTCTCCGCAATCAGCTTTGGCCATCTTGACACCACTCCGACCCCTGCGCTCGACTCAGAGGCAACTTCGAACAGCTCAGGGACGAGTCTGCTTGATCGGATTGGTCCATCACCTTCGCAATCCAATCAGCAGGCGGTATCACTGGCTGTTCCTTCATCGTCGCGGCTTTCCGGTGGTCCCCTCACCCATAGGAACGGTGGTTCATCCACTCGACCGCGTGCCTCGTCTCCACTCGCCTCGGGTTCCATAGTACCAGAATCCGAATTGCCTCCCATCTCGGACAAACCTCCGACTGCGGCTCAGACTGCACCCCAGCCTCCCTTGGACGGCTTCTTCCGTCTCACGCCATCGGCCCATGCGAATACTCCTGCTACTGAGCCCGGATCAACACTGTTTGCCGGTTTCGGTGACTCCGCGACCGTCGGACCGAAGAAGACACTTGGCTCCGGAATGGGCAAGCCATCCGCATCCCCTGCTCCGGAGCAGAAGAACACCACGTCCTCCGATGTACCTGACTTCTTTGGGACAAAATCGAACCCGACATCTGGGACGTCCACACCGGTCCCACCACCCTCGCCGTTCAATTTTGGCTTCGGACCCAAACCTGTTGAAGGTGCTTCATCCTTCTCATTTGGTAGTAAGCCACCTAAAGCAACGCCCGCTGTTGTACAAACGAATGGTCTCACCAGCGACTCTGGCGGAGCTTTGCAGCCGAATGAGAAGTCGTCTCCAGCCCCGGTTTCGTTCTTGACTACGACCAAACCTGCAGAGCCTGTGGCACCCGCTACACCGTTATTTTCCTTCGGAACAGCCAAGCCAACTGAAGTGCCGAAACCTGCTTTCTCGTTTGGCTCACAGTCTTCGATTCCTGCTACTGACAAGCCAGTTGAAGCGCCGGAACCATCATTTTCTTTCGGCACCTCGTCGTCGGCTACGCCCGCTGCATCAAAGCCTTCCAGAGAGTCGGCGAAACCAACTGATGGCTTCGGAGGATCCGCCTCAACACCGCCGGTGTCCAAACCCGCGGAGGATGCGCCGAAGCCAACCTTCTCGTTTGCTGCTCCGACCGCGAGCACTTCGCCGACTCCAGCTGCGGAGCCCGCCGCCACTTTTGGTGGATTCAACTTCAGCAAGCCCGCAGAGCCCGCAAAGGACATTACCGCTAGAGCGAATGGTACGACACCTAGTTTCGGCTTCGGTCAGGCCAATGGTACCTCAGGTTTCGGCAGCGGAAAGCAAGTCAATGGCACTGGGGAGGCTGCGAAGTCGAACCCATTCGCTGGTGGAGGATCCTCGTCAGCTGCTCCTGACGTTGCAAACTCCGCTTTTGGGTTTGGCTCCTCCCAAACTCCTCGAGCGAACGGCACCTCTGCACCTGCATCTAGCTTTGACGCTCCAGCTACTTCGACACCCTCCACGAGTTTCGGCTTCGGGTCATCATCACCCGCTGTTGCAAGTAACCCCTTCGCGAGCTCCAGTAATTTTCAACAAGGGGCTCCCGCTATTCAAGCTCCGCCATTCAGCTTCAACGCGAATAATACCCCAGCTGCACCGGCAACCTCCAATCTATTCGCTTCGTCGCAGTCTCAACAACCCGTAACGTCTGGCGGCTTTGGCTTCAACTTCAAGGCAAACACAAATCAATCCCCATCCACTCCACAAGCGGCCCCATCCTTCGGCTTCGGCCAGTCAAATCCTGTACCATCGACTCCCTCTGCAACTTCATCCGGATTTGGATTCGGTACGCCAGCGGCCACCACCGCTCAGCCATCATTCTCCTTTGGCACTACCACTCCACAAGCCACCCCCCCTTCGTTCGGCTTCGGCGCCCCCGCTGCCGCCCCACGCTTCGGCAGTCCTGTCCCTGGCGGTGCACCAGCGGATGGAGGTTTCAGTCTCGGTATGGGCCCCGATGCGCAGGCGCCAGGTAGCCCTAGTGGGAGGAAGATCAAGCCGCTGAGAAGAGGCGCGATTAAGCGATAGCGGAAGGATTATGCGAATGGCATGGGAGAGGGACTAGTATCTAATGATGACGCGATCAAACTTGATGACCCGCGAGACAGGGGTGAGCATGTCTGCATTTTATTGATAGCACAAGTAGTAAGTCAAGAGGTTTGCCTTTCATCCCAGCTTTTGGGGTTGCGGAGTTCGCCGCCTCTCGAAGGGGACGAGTCCTCTTGGTCGAGCGAGAATTTGTCGATGTGGTGTCGCCATTTGATCATAAGCGGATTCCACTCTTCATCTGTGGAGATGCTACCGACATCAAACGAATCCACGAGATGAACGGCGCCGGCTTCGCTGACCCGTACGCTGTCCGAGTGAGCAACGGGATCCTAGTCACTTGGTTAGACTCGTTCCGTCCATTCCCGAATCCCTCAAGTCCCTTGCTTCATTCCCTACAATCTCCGCCCCCCCCTCCCCTGGCGGCTCGACGTTATTGAGAAATGATTGATGTTCCGACTAGTGACTCAGCGGCCAAGCAGATCCTGCTCCACCTCGACCTAGCGCGAGAAGGGACGTCCAAGTTCATCCTCAAAGATAGTGGGTCGCGTCGACGGCTTTCACAAAATAGGTCTTCACCCTCATGCATCGCCTACTCTCAAGTCAGACGATACGTGGTGTGTGGGGTGGGAGTAGTGCTGATGGTGATGGTGATAGTTGACGATACACATGTTTTGGTGAAGACTGGGTATCTGGAGGAAATCAAGGACCTGCTCCAAGAGGAGGTGCGCTTGATCACACTTTCATTTCCTTCCGGGGTACAGCTGCATGGGACCTATGTTGATGGAAAGATAGTTGGAGAAGAACACTTATGTACCGGATCCGAATATGTAGGATGATGGACGTCATGCTTCGACATACCTAGCTCTACGGTCGATTTCGACCGCCAAAGAGCCATACTCTGCGCCAGCATGCGTCCCTCCCCGGCCAGTCGACCACGTATCCAATCCTCCCTCCTAGAGAGAGAAGAGTTCCCCAATTCGCAGAGCCAGCCATCCTTCGGGTTACTTGAATCTCTGATGGCTCGCCAAGTCTCCACCTCACTGCGTTTAAAGAAGCTGAACCGCTGACGTCATCGCAGCTATAGAGCAGTCACCATTCCAACCACCTCCGCAGTAGAAGCGGGAGGGCCGATATGATCGGAATCGACGAAAGTATTACGCATGCGAGTGATCTCATCCCGAACTTCCTGATAAGCTCGGACGCACTGATCATCTCCCATGCCTTCTATGCAGTACGAAATCAAGCTCGACTGTTCGCGCAAGGCTTACGTGATTGAGGGGTACGGCCGGACCCTGCGATCCACACGGTCGACAAAACAACCGGCATCTCGACGTCAATTGTACCCCCTGGGCCGACTGTCAAGCGACAGCCCGTCAACCAGGTCATCATCATAATGGACTTGCCATTCGGAAGCCTTACCGGAAACAGAACTCTCCGGGTCCAAGATCAGCAATCCCGCCGGTACATCCGGAGCTGGTAGAAGCGACTGTCCCGATGAGACCGCCGGACGTATCAGGTCGTTCGACGCTTCGGTGAGGAGGAGCATGTAAAATGCCTTCGAGGAACGCCAGCGCAATGGGAGGCTTCGTGTGCTGGAGAGGGAGCGGGCGAAAGAGTTCGAGTATCATCGCGCGGAGTTCTGGAAGCTGCTCTCTACGTTACCAGCCTCTACTGATCAAGCGCACGGTAAGCATCACCCAGCTGCCTCAGACAAGGATGACCTTCCGCTCTCGAGAACGCGAGACTCCGTCCTGCAGAGAGAAATTGCTGGGATGAGACTCGAGATCATACCTCTCAGAATAATCTTGGCAAACAGACGTCCTCGGACCGGGAGAGGTACAAAGACGGTTGGTATGAGAAAGAAGACCTCAAGACGCAGATACAGATCCTCATGTCGAAGAACGAGGACCCCAAGCAAACGCTGATCAATAGCCACATTGAATGATGTCCCGGTGCCCGCTTTTATTGTGTACACGAAGGTTTATGGTCGTTGGTAGGTGAAGAGTACGATTGTATATGCATTGCCCTAAGGTCGACGAGACTACATCATGGTCATGCTCCGAATCTGTCGTTAAGCGCCATGGTTTGCGCAGGCTTCCGCAGGCTTCTAGGCTTGTAATGATGTCTGGATGCGGCAGTAAGGAGGTCAAGCCGCTGATGACGGAGTATTCCTCTCATCCTGACCACCAAGATTGAGTCCCTCGCCGTTTGCGAGTCATCAGGGCTCTCGCAGCACATCATTCACCTCGGGTCTCTCGCATGGTTACGATTCAAAAAGGGATCATCGTGCATCTTGAGCTCTCTTCGGGACTGCCCTTAGCGTATCAGCAGACAGCTCTCTGTACTTCGCGATGCGCTGTGGAGATTTTGAAACGTAGTCCCTGGATTGTTGGCTGACGGGTGGTGCAAAAGTCTTTCTTTCTTCCGTGGCACGGACTTCGTATTTCCGCATGACGCCGTCATGTCCAACATCGTCGCATTGTTCAGTCGATGACTTAGTTTTGACCTTGAAGCTTTCGATTCATCCATGAGGCCGATCCGCGTGCATTCGCCATCAGGCTCGATGACAGCTTGCTCTCCTTTCGTGCGCGATATCCTTTCCAAGTCGATTCACACGCTTCGGAAACTTGTAACATACTGTCAATCCTTATCCGAAGGTCCACTCCCACGAAGGGTCTTAACCAAACGTGTGATCCCTTCACCTGAAGTTCCCTCAAGCAATGATACACGCTTCACCGGAATGCGGCGGGTTCTATGTTGAGTACCTTCCTTTGGGGGGAGCTAGTCAAGCGTTCGGAGCATTCGATGACGATATGAATATTCGCAGATGATCCTGCTAAGAAAACAATCTCTCTCACTACTTTGCGTCTTGACTGTTGATCGATCGACCACGCAGACCCACTTCCAGTTCGTCCAGCGATGGAATACAAGCGGATTTCCACTGAGGACGAGATCGACATCACCAAAGACATCGACGTCGATGCGCTGACCACAGTGCTCACTCAACTCACGGACGTGGTTGCAAATACCAGCAGACGGATCCAAAACGTCGAGGAGCAAATGCCAAGTCCTCATGAAGCGGGTCCTTATCGATGACGCGAAAAGTACGCTCAGGACGATGAATCTGGAGGACAGGATCGAAACCCTCGAAAGTGAGAGGGAGACCACTTCGGAAGCTGCCAGCGTCGCCGAGACCTGACGGTAAGGGCAAGGATGAGGATGATGAGCTGCAGGCAGAGGAGTACCGGTAGCTCGGTCAGGTCTCTGGGGAATTCGAGGACAAGAAGGCAAAGAAGTGAAATCTGGAGAAGATCGGAAGGTTCTGCTCTACAGATATATCGTGTAAACAGCACTTCGTCCTCCAGCGATGATGTCTATATGTTGAGTGATTGCTGAGGGAGCGGTGGCATGCTTTGCCGTACACAAAGACTGCCTTATGGCCTCTGGGTGAAGTATCCAGTCAGGGTCCCTTTGCTTGATTCGGAGCTCGATCAAGCGATTGCGATTCACATTGATAAGCTCCGACATGATACGTGCATCACAGATCTTGAAGACGCGTGGCATGACATTCGACTTCTCTCCGAAGATCCCTAGCTGTCCGTGCGCGAGCAGACTGCATGGCTGAGATGACATGTTATGAAGCATGAAATCCTTTCAGGAGAAGCTTAGGCAAGGAAGCTGCACCGCTTCATATACATCAGACACGGCTCGACCCTTTCACAGCCCTTCCTTGAGTGGGTGCAGGCCAAGCATGAGGACGATTCGGCTGGCCACGTACGCGAATGCGCGGACGACGCTCCCATGCCCCCATACCTCATTCTTCCACATCCTTTCGATCGTCGTCAATCTAGCAATACCAACCAACATGCCATCATGTTACAAGTGGGTGGAAAAGCGATGCATGAACTCGACTATTCTAGCCGCAGTCTTATGCAACTCTGTACAACGCGTCATCCGTTCTGCTCCATCCCGTGCGGGTACCTGATAGCATCCGCACTGCTACCCTGAGATCAGCCTACGAGTCTCCCGGCGTAACACATCATCACATAGCGTCAGACCCGGCGACGGTGCCAGCAAAGGCTCTTTCATCAGTCTGGACTCTTTCAAGGCGCTTGGGTTGAGCTCACAACCAACTCGCGAGGTCGAGTCTCTCAAGAAGAAGCTGAACCACTCAAAAAGCAAGATCAGGGATCTGGACAGCGGCGTTCGTTCGCTCGATTATGGGTCGGTAGGAGCGGCGATTGTGTGAAAGGCTGTGTCACGGATTTTAAGCGACATACACGATACCAACGAAGGTCTTTTGCAGTACGCAAGCGGGCTGGAGAACAAGGAGAAAGATTCCGCCGCCAAGGTCAGCGACCTTGAGAGCGCACCCTCGAATTAGGGTACAGCAAGGTCGACGCTTGGACGCCTGCATTCTCATCGATACCCAATGTCCCAAGTGGGATGAAGGAATCGCTAAGAACCATAATCAGTAGATTGATTATCTCGTGACGAGAGAGGCGAGTTCCGCGACCAAGATCAACGCCCTGGAGGATGAAGTGCGCTCTCTCAAATCAGCGAATGCGAGCGCTCTGAAGGCGACAAGTACCACCAGGACCGTTGAGACGATCAAGGCAACGTCCGGTGGCGAACGGGACACTGGGATGGAAGATACAGCACTCTGCCGCAAAGCGACGGTGCATACAGACTTTTCGATGATTAAGTATCTTATCTGCAGATACTGAATGTTGAGTGACATTCATCGAGTGATAAAGGACTGGATTGAGCGGTGCCGTCCATCGCAATACATACTGATCAGCCGGGACGTTGATCGTGCATGACCGTACTCAGCATTCAGCAGCAAACGCGAATTAATGCCCTCAAGATTGATAGTTCCTGACACAAAAGGAGGATCTACGGCCTCGAGAGCGAAGTCAGCAGTCTCAGAGCCGCGGGTGGCAACCCATCGGAGGTCACCAGCGGTGTCAAAACGGGAGAGACGTTCAAAACACCGACAAGAAATGGAAGCAGCGAAGACACAGGAAAGAGAATACTTGAGAATCCGAGACCAAGGACCTGGCGTGGTGGAAGGACGTGATTTCGGTAGCCACATGGCGCCCGGGATGTGTCTTGAGTATCTCACGTAACGGTGACGGAGTGACATGCATCGAGTATGACTGAATCCAAATGGAGCTGCCACTCTGAGAGCTGCACTTGGATAATTGTATCGCTAACAACCCTCCTACACTGTATCACTACGCTCTTGCGCATTTATGTTCAAGGTGGCGTAGGCGTAAATGGCGGTGCGCGAGACTTGATAATCAAGTGGGATCCGGATCCGGTAGGCAAGACCCAACCGGACGGATACGTGGGAGCTACCAGGTGGACTATCATCTGTTCCCGTGGAAGAGATTCAATTGTCAACCCAGTCAGTCCTGATTCAGATTCCGAAGTGTAAACAAGATCATAGAGGTCAGTAAGTGCAGATCACGTCAAAGTGATTACGACACACTTTGTGTTCAAGGCAATCCTCAGGCCACGACTCGTGAACATGCACAGCATGACGGAATTTTTCAATCATTCATTTCTGGCGGTCCGTGCACGAGTACAACGAGGGCTACGATTTCTGACGGTCCTTTCAAGATAAGCCTTAGGGATGATGTCACATGGTTCTCACACTCGTGTTGCACATCTCCCTTGAAGGCCCTTCCTCGCAAGAAGTAGCATGAACGTGAGGAGGGTCTGGCTGGCAAAGTACCTGACTGCGCGGTCGTGGCTCTCCTCGCCCTCTTCCTCTAGTCATCGGTTTGACAAGATCAATTCCACATCAGCCTGCTATATCCCCTAAGAGGATGCCCTGAAATAAGATCACGAAAGGCATCTCAGCGCACTTGCGAGCAGGTCCCCGGGGTGTTAGTCTTGCGTCAATCACCATGTCCTCACTCGTCTCGGCGTGACGAATTTCATCACATCCCTTCGTGGGAGCCTGATGGAGCTTCTGGGCAAAGGAAAGGATTCCGTCAACCAAGATCAGCGCTCTCAGGATTCGCACTCCCAAAGCTGCGAATCGCAGCTTTCCGAAAGCGTCAGACGTTTTCGAGACAGATGATACTGTCAAGCAGGCCAAGGGTGACGGGGGGGGTGGGGGAATCGAGCGGATGCTAAGCCGAAAGATGCTAAGCCGAGCACAGAAAACGAATACCCCCTGGGTTTTCCCGGAGTATGTCCTAATTGATGGACAGGAGATGCATTGACGATCATTCAGGAGTAGTGAACGTGACGCGACTGAGAGTATGCACCGAATGAAACTTGACGGGAACATCTGCGACTTCATTGCGTTCCGCAGGGAGAATCATTATGTTTCGACTGTCGTGTAAGTCTTACAGGATCGGGTCTCTTCGCCATTTAATCGCCTTTGCTGTCACCCATTTGCGCGTGATTATCATCTCATCGCCCAAATCCGGCCGGCATCATTGCTCCTCGCTCACATTCGTCTCCACACTCGTCTCCTTCGCTGCTCGCTCTCCACCGGACAGTCCGCTCTGCGCACTCGCGTACTCCCCTTCCGTGTCCGAAGTGGGATCACTCGAGGTGGTCACTGCACTGCTTTCCCGGTAAGATAGTCTCCGTTCCTCAGGGATTTTGTTGGGTGCATGCAGAAGAAAGGGATAAATCGGCTTCTGCTCTTGCTGCGCCACCGGTGCGTGCCCCGGGGTGTCTCCTGGTGGTGGTGGCGAGGGTCGAGGAATCCGGAGGATAATCTTTGGTTGTGTCGCTGAGGCTTGATGCTCTCGACTGGACTGGTCCTGCCCAGACATCGGCAGACACACAGGAGGCTTGAGCGAAGATTCAGGAGGGGAGTTTGACGTGGGATCGGAACCCGCCTCGAGCGGCGCTACGAGCGAAAGGAGCGCTTCCGCCGCGAAGGCTCGACTGTCATCTCTCTCCTTGACTGGAGTGTCGAGGCGCACACTTTCGACCCCTATAGTGACATCGTGCAGGGCCGAATTGTCAGCTGCATTGGTCCGCTGGGCTCCATCTAGTGGGCTCTTGGTTTCAGGCGTGCTCAGTTCCGGGCTCGTGACTATGATCGGCTTCATCGGTGAAGCCGACATGACATCTTTCGTCTCGATTGGCGCGCCGCTCGAGGGAGTATTCGCCTTCATCCTTGGCGTTCCTCTGGTCTGCCGACGCGCTGCCATTGGAGACCCTTCTTCCCCGTTCGCCGCGCGTCCTCGATTCCGCAATGTCATTCGCGAACTTGGCTGAGGCGTCGTTGTCGCAGACGTCGAAAGATTACTGGCCTCAGACGGTACACCCTCGAAGTGAGTCAGGAGTATATGTGTTCGAGCGAGGTAGGGGAAAGATGACATTTCGGAGGGGAACGGTGCGATTCGTCCGGTCCGCTTCTTCTTGGTGGCCTTCTCGATCTGTAGAACAAGTCTCAGCGGGATTCTACCCTTGAGCAGACCGCTTACATTGTGGAGCTCAGCTTCACTCCACCAGTCAGGTTGTCCGGGCTGATCAAGCAACCCAAGGACATGTCCCATCGACGCACTAGTGAGCGCTCGATCGCTATACCCTCCCTCCAGAACAGAGATCACCTTCCCATCTGTGTGCGTGTTGGCGAAGGCGACAATGTCGCGAGTATAGCGCGCAAAGAAGGATGTCTTAACCAGCATCAGCTGTCTTTCAGCTGTGGAGGGCGGTACTCACAGGTACGCGACGATCGTGTCGCTGCATACCTTGATGCTCGTGTTCGCAGGCATCAAATCCAGCGCTGAGGACTATCAGCCAAACGAAGGATGTACGCGGTGTACTTACCTGATCAGCACAATCGTACGTTCTGGGTCCGCATCTGTCTCGGCCAAGAAGAATTTTGCCTTGTCCAGGAGTGCAAGATACTTTGGGTAGATGCGCTCGTAGAAGTCGGCCTCCGAAGCGTATGGCTGCAGATGGATGTTTTCGCTGCCTCGGCGTCAGCACAAGCACGAATGCTAATGCAGGCCTCACATGTACTGTCCATGACCAGCAAGACTGATGGACGCATCCTTCACCAGGCCCAGGTCACCATCCTACGGGATCAGTCATCAGTTTGGCCGGTACGGAGTCCGGGATCAAATCGCACCTCGCAAGGATAGCTGTACTAAATCGGGGCGTGAGCTACTAGTCTGCTACGGGTGAAATCGAGTCACGATATCATGCACAGATCCGTAGAACCCTTTCCATCCCTGTCGTCGCTTCCCCTTGCGACCCATGTTGGTCGATACAGGCTTCCCGCTCTGTACAGCTAGATCTTCGGCATGTGATGCAGCATTGAGTGGCATGACTAGCGCTTGTGTTCCATTCCCTGCAGATACATCGTCAAAAGATGCTTGGAGTGAAGCGCGATGTCGCACCATGATGTAAATCGAAGTCGATGATCACCGCCCGATTGATGTCGTGCTGAAGATAAGCTGGCCTCTGAATCAGCTCAACCTTTTGGGACGGGGTATGAACTGTACCGTGCATCGCGCCAACCACGACGTTGTTGACATAGCAGAATCCTGACGGTATGTCTTGCCCACAGTGATGGCCGGGCGGACGGATGGCGCAGAAGGCTTTGGTGAACGAGGTAGAGGAGGACGATTCGGGTGTCGCATCGAGATAAGCAGAGGGCTGCGCTGGGATCGTTTGCGATATGCTCGGAAGGTGAGGGAGCGGTGGGGTGCTCGTGCCCGCTTTGACTGCATAAACGGTCTCGCATACTCCATCTATTGCTTGACATAGGGTCTGGATCTGTCGCCTGGATATTAGCAACATATGCCTTATGACGAGACGGCAGCTCACTGCTCCCTCTATAGCTAGAATGCTTCCCGGTCCGAGGTACAGATCCGACTGGTTGAGCCCCTGCGGGATCTCATTACCAGTCTCCTTGATGCGCTCAACAGCTTCGCTCGCCCACTTGAATAGGTCCTTCAGGTATGGCGATGTGGCCGAGAAGCTGTCAGGGAATGGTGCGCCGGGAGGTGGAGAGTGGGCTAGCTGAAGTGCTGGGTGGTGGAGGAGCACTTGACCGGGAGCCAACATCGGTGTCAGGGGCGGAACGATATTGAGATGAGCTGGAGGGGTGAAAGCGGAAGAGGTGATTGAGAGTGAGGACAGCATGGACGATAAATCGTCGGGAGGGGCGATCGACAGGTCATTGGCGGTGATCGCGCCACGTCCTTGTGTACCAATAGAAGCCTGAGACGCATCATTCTGGTCGCAAGCCTTCTTGAAATCTGCTTGCGCCAACTCGAGTCTGGCGACAGCGGCTGCTACGCCCAGTAGCACCGCTCGAAGTCGTTCGGGTCGTTCAAAGATGTGCGAGGAGTTTGCATGTCGGATATATCGGTGTTGCAGGCATGCAGGTTGAATGAATAGTCCTAGAGGGCGAGTAGACTCGGCTTTGGACATCTTGAGAGCTAGATGATCAGAGGACATGAGCGAAATCAGAAACATGGACGAGGAGCTGAGAGGGACGCATACGGCGAGGATGTCGTTGAGGTGAAGTTTCCCAGTTGGGCCAGCAGAGACTGGCAGAGCAGATCCAACAGCCAGCCCAGGGGCCTGCTAACCCTCTCACTGCTCTCGGAGCTCAAGTGGGTCCAAGTTTAAGGTGGATATGCACCAGAATAGAATTGTCAACAAAATCCACTTCAGCAATGAATCTTCGTCTCGTGCTTTTCCTTGTGTTCGAACCATCACACCCATCATTCTCGATATCATTCACTTGACTCGCACGTCATGTCTGTCGCAAACGGCTCATCGTCCTCGAAGACACCGGTAGAGGATTTCAAATCCGAGGTGGTCGCAGCTACCCCATCAGCCGAGCCCGGCAACCCTCAACCCAAAGTCCGAAAACATCGTCTCGGGGTCGACCCATCCCTCATCATCAGCGACGAGCGGTCAAAACGCCGACGGAGCCCCTCTCCGGAGCGCGAGAACGATGATAAGCATGTGGTGCATGACCCGAAGGACCCGGAGAGAGCCAAACAGCTGGGGTCGCAGATCTATCGGAAGATCATGGAGACCAAGGATTCGGAGTGAGTGGGTCTAGTTGGTCCTGACTTTGGTGCTGACTGGATGTAGGGGATTATCGATGTCCCAGCCTTTCGTCAAGCTGCCGAATAAGGTGGGTAGAGGTCAAAGCGGGAAGTGTTTTGGTTGACAGAAGCAGAGATCACTCCCTGATTATTACGAGGCGATCAAGCATCCCATGAGCTTGGAGATGGTACAGCGGAAGCTGGATGCTGCCGGCTACGAGACGCTGAAGGACGTATGTGCGGACTTGGGGCAGATCTTCAATAACGCAAAGCGGTGTAAGCGGTTCTCTGTGTATGGCAGTAGGGGAATCTGATGGAAGATCAGACAACATCAAAGACTCCGTCCTCTTCATCTACGCCAAGAAATTACACGTCCGTCCGCTCTTCGCTCATCCTATCTCTGCTAATGCGGGTCCCAGAAAATGACACGAACGTTTTACTCCAACGTGACCTCCCCCGAAGATCCAGAATCCGACTCCGAGCCCGAAGTCGACGAACCCTCCGTACCAATGCGGCCCGACACATCAGGCGAAGGGGAGGAGATGGACCTGGACCTGGGCAATGAAGTGGACATGGGCGGGCCATCAACCGGAAGTGCGGACGGCGAGTCGAATGCTGGTGGTGTTGGCAAGCCGCCAAGGAAACGGGGAAGCTATATGAAGGACGGGCCGACGGTGTACAAGCTCGTCAAGCCGGTGCTGAAGGCTATCAAGGAGGCGAAATCGCTAGAGTTAGCGTGATGAGACTAAGTCGACTTGTGCTGATGGACCTAGTTTGAGTGGGAGAGACATTGCGGGTATCTTCATGGAGTTGCCGGATAGGAAGCTCTTTGCGGACTACTTTCAGACGATCACGAACCCCATATCTCTACAAGAGATAGAGGTGAGTGCAACTGACCCGTCTTGATACGCGTGCTGAAGCTTCACACAGGACAAGATGATGGCTCGGACGTATCAGACTTGGGAGCAATTCTTCGACGACGTCGAGCTCATGTGCAGTAATGCCATGGTGTACAACGAGGATGAGAGCGAGGTTTACTGTGATGCCCGGCAGATCAAGGTTTGTAAAGCTCCCGACCTATGTGCGTCCCAGCTGACGATCGTAGGGCATTCTCGATTGGCACCGCAGCGAGGTCAAGGAACGGCTAGCCCGACCGCAAATACCGAAATTCCGCGTCAAAGCGTCTACCGTCACCCCTATCCGGATGTGCAGCAATCTCCGCCCGGAGTTTCTCTCAGCTGAATCGCAGCGGCCCACTGCTTTTCCTCCTTCACCATCTGCATATAATCATCAACCATCCAATCCGAACCCAACGCCCGGTCCCTCCTCAGCCTTACCGTACCTGCCAGCTCTTCCCACAGGCGTCGTCAACGAAGAGGTCGTGAATTCGCTTGACCGATATCCGACATACGAGCAACAAGCATGGGCGAATTCCCTCCCTCCCCTCGCCATGCAGGTGTACCGACAAATTTTGGCCAAGCGGAGTAGTGCCGCATCTCAAGGACCGCCACAGCACGCGACTCTCGCCGATCTTCCTTCCAGCGGTCGACCGAACGGCGTACCGAGCTTCCCCGATCGACTAGCTCCTCCACTTCCCACCATCAGATGCATCGACTTTTCATTCTCCTCTGTTGCACAAGACCCAGACTACCGCCAAGCCATTCGATTACATAACATGCGAGGTGTGGTCACCCACGCTGTCGTGGTCGGGGCCGAGACTTCGGAGATCGAATTGACGGCGTACGTTGCCGATGCGCGAAAGGGAGAATCTGTCAGTCCAGAGGTCGAGGTTCCGGAGGTCTCGTTGCGAATCAATGGGAATCAGGGAAGCTTGCCGAAGTTTGTTTTTCACGGAGAGTCGAAAGATCGGCCCACTGGCATGCGGTGGACAGTCAGTGTCCCTACAAGTCGGGTGGAGACCAAGATCGAGGTGGTCGCGATGAAGCCTGGGGCTCTGACGGAGACGAGCTCGATCTTTATCAATAGGCAATACTAGCTTGAGAATCTGGGAATGCATGCCTGCATGCATCAACAAAAGTGCTCGACTTTCGCACTTCCACCTGACCGCGGCCCGAGATCATGAGCGACGGTCCGGGTAAAGAGCTCCTCCATCATCCCGAAGAGACTGCGGGAGAGCGCTGCGTCCCACCGTCCCTTTGATGACTCGTCTCGGATGAATGCGTGCTGCGCCTGGACCTCCATGAACTGGGCAAAGGCATCAGTATCGCTACACTTGATCTGCGATGAGATAGCTCTTACACTGAATGTAATGCCCGCATCGTCTAGAGCTTCCCGGATGAGCGTTCGTCCAGCTCGGTCGACGTGCGTGTCCTGCGAATCGTCAGTAATGAAAGTGAAACAAGAACCAATCTCACCTGTCTCCCGAATACCATAGCTACTTCACCTTTCCCCTTCAGATCTCCGCGCTTGATCTTGACGAGAGTATCATCTGATTTCCTTTTGCCTAATGTCGCGGAGTGGACGCTGAGATGCGATTAAGTTAGCTCGCATTGATAAAGGGAAGGGAAGGGCGCACTCGGTTGCGAAATAGCAAAACGTGGCCAAGACTCGGGGATCGAAGGCGCTCTACCCTCTAGTGTGAGCCGTGAAGAGCTGAAGAAATCGATATACGCGTAATGCCTAGAAATGGTGAGCGGAGCGACAGGGGATTGCGGACGAACGAACGAGGTGGCCGCCGAGACACATGCCTGTAGTAGCTATCCGACCTGTACAATTTGGCAGAGAACACAGGAGGTCGATGGAGAGGGTAGCATCCTATCAGGTCATTTGACTCTCGCCACCGTACAGATACCAATCTGGCGAGGAGGAAGTGACCGTGACGCACCTCATCATATGCCTCGACCGTCTTCTCGACCTGCTCATCTTCATCAGCGGACTGACAAGACCAAAAGGTCGGCAGCTGACCTTGTACTCGTTGCCTCTGTCCGTCCCCTCATTGTCGTATGGTATTGCTTCCGGCGCCTCGAACTCGTGGAATGAGGCTGGCAGAGCTACAATATAGCCTTCTGAAGCGATATTGCCGGCAAATCTGTTCCGAAGTCAGCTTCTTCTGATGGGAATGGCATTCATGACTTTGCCTTTCTACGGGTCCTGTGACCTGATAGATCTCCGAGAAGACCACGCCTGTTTCTGTATCAGCTTATCGACTGAGAAGTTTGGATCAACGTACAGCCTGGGAACTTGGCTTGAGGGTAGTCCGATAAATTCGGTTCGATCAGGAATATCCGGATGGTCCCAGGGCGACCATTGGCTTGAGTCGGAACATCACGGTAGGAAGACTTGATAAGCATGGTGTCAACCTTTTGCGGGAAGAATGGGAAAATCAGCAGAGCGGCAGCTTCGACTAGGGGGGTTGGACCAACCTCCACCGAGGACAGGTGCCACATCAAGATATCGGAAACGGGAGCATCCGGTGATACCTGTCGGCCCGGGCGGGAGGCACCGCCGTTCTTAGCCTTTCAACGAGCTAGGGACCAGAATCCTGCATTTGTGCAGGCAATACCCGCTGTACCTGTGCTCTTCCACCATGTCAGGCTTCTTTGGCTTCCGCACCGAGCTACCTGAACGCCGCGGCCCTCAACAATTCAGCGGTTTCCAAGCCAGCAATACCGATCAGACCTTCGCTTTGTCCGGTGCTGGAGAGGAGGAGGATCTGGCGGTATACACTTGGGGAGAAGGGTTGGATAGCAATCTTCTGGAGGGAGGAGATGATATGAATGATGAGACCTTTGGCGGTGGAGGGAATATCGGTGGGTTCGCGGGGCGCTTACTTCAGCTGGATTTGATGGTGGACACCTTCAGGACAGGATTTCCAATTTTCCTCACAGCCCGCACCTCCGCCGAAGAATGCTGCCAGCTCCTTCGCTCCACAGCAGCCTCGAGGTCCTATCGCTTCCACGGCGTCACGTTATAAGGCCAAGCCGATTGCCGATCCGTTCGCAGCTTCCGAAGATGACTTCTACTCGTCTCGACCCTCTTCTAAAAGTATGCCTTTCAAAACCCCTTACGAACCTGAAGAGAAGACGGAGTGCTGACCTCGAGGTCCTGTAGAGCCTGCAAAGCCGCCGACCAAACCCAAAGCTGCACCTACGTCAATACCGAGCGGGTCTGTGGGGAACCTGTGGTCGAAGCCCGTACAGCCCAGTCCGGTGTGGGCTGATGCAGCTAGCTCAAGTCAGTTGACTCACCACATGGAGAGCTCAGCTGACATCGCGCAGTGACCAGACCTACCCTTGCTGCTTCCTCATCATCAACTGGGCCGCCCCCTCCCGGTCAAATCAAATCATTGGAGGAGATCGAAGCGGAAATGTCGCGAGTTGCTGTCGCGGAACCGTCGAGAGGACCGAAGGTCCTGACTCTGGAGGAGATTGAGCAGCAGATGATGGCGACAGCGGAACCGCCCCGGCAGCCTACTCCCACAGCTCCGCAACCTCAGCGGGAAGCGACTCCAGTCCAGATGCCGTCACTCGCCGGATCAGGATATGCGGCTCAGCAAGCTCTTCTCGATAGCATGTTTCCGGAGCTCGGTGCGCCCTCGATTCCTGGTCAACAGACCGCAGCCCTTCAGCCCGGTACAGCTCGACCCTCTGTCGAGGAGATCGAGCGCATCGAAGTCCTCCATCAGCGCATCACGGAGAAGATTGTAGCCATGGCCAGATACAACAATCTCATGGGTTCGTCCGACAAAGACTTCATCACCCGCATCCAGCTTTCTCAACTCGCCAGCGCCGATCCATACGCATCGGACTTTTACGCTCAGGTATTCTCGGCATTGAAGCGGAGCCGAATGGCAGCTGCGAACGGAGAAGGATCGACCGTCGTGCAGGTTGCGCCTGGATTCGGCTTAGGTGCTGCTGGCCCCGCAGGAAATCGGTTTGGGAAGATGGGGTCAAATACGATGCAGAAGCTCTCGACTCAGGTGAAGAAGCTGGTGGAGAACCGGACGGCGCATCAGAAGGTTATGGGACCCGGTGCGCAAACCCGTTCGTACACCTATTCCTATGCTGATGTCCGTAGCCGCTCTGCAAGGGGCTCTTGGTCGCGTCAGTCGAGGCCATGGAGCTGCTCCACGACCCGTTCTTTCCGTCCCGGCAGGCAACAGGCCCGAACAGCGGCCCGTGAACGTCCTCAATCAGCAGACCGGTCCACGTCGCCAAGCTCTTCATCGGAAGCAGGTCATGTACGCGTTGGAGGAGCTGTATGACGCGGTGCTCGACCTGGAACAGGCGAGGCGTGATATACCGCCTCCAAATGCCATGGAAGAGATCGAGAGGTGGAATGCTGTGTGTCAGGTCAAGGTGGATACGATCTGGAGGCGATTAATGGTCATGGAGCCGTTGGACGTTAGGTGAGTTGAATGTTATCCAGTTTGAGCGACACCGATCCGTGTAGCAATCCTCATCCATTCATCTCCCTCATGAATGCGGTGAAAGGACAACGGCTCTTCCCTCGTCTCCTCCGCCATCTCCCGCATCAGCAAGCCCTGACCATCCTCACA
>JAABUK010001713.1_pt1 | contig 41200 bp, 36 predicted proteins | sample 5559141 | NCBI WGS metagenome assembly JAABUK01 (sample SAMN10711869, study PRJNA513367) | rock metagenome | isolation source: Antarctica rocks | place: Antarctica: Victoria Land, Pudding Butte nord | collected 2016-01-03 | reverse complement strand
CAGGCTGTGTGTCGCCCCACGCGAAGCGCCGTCTATGATTGCGCGTTGCATCCCAAGACGCGGCCTTTTCCCATTCGGCTTCAGTCGGAAGGCGCTTGCCTGCGAAGCGCGCGTAGGCGTCCGCCTCGTACCAACTGATGCCCGTCACCGGATGCGTTAATTGCAAATCGTTTTCTGCAAACATTTCGCGCACGCGCCAACTGTCATTGTTAGACCAGTAAAGCGGAGACGTGATGCTTTCGCTTTCGCGCCACGCCCATCCTTCGTCGTTCCAGAACTCGCGTCGATTATATCCATCCGCTTCGGTAAAGCGCGTGTATTCTTCGTTCGTCGTCATCTGCCGGTCAATCTTAAAGGCCGGAAGTTCGACGATACGCGCGGGCAGTTCGTTGTCATACGCAAACGCTTGTTCATTCGCCCCCATCTCGAACGCGCCTGCGGGAATATGCACCATGTCGCGCGGTACGTTCGCTGATGTGGACGAAGCGAAGACTTGCGATTGATTGTGTGTGATGTCGTCGGCGGGACGCAGCTTTTTTTCAGGCGCGATCAATTGCATCAAGTACGCGAGCGTTTCCTGATGCTGGTATTCGTGTTCGAGCACAAGGTGGAAAACGTAAGCATCGCGCAAAAGGGGATTCGCTTCGTCGAATCGAGCGGTTGCGAGATAGCGCAAAACTCTGTCGCGCACCTGTTGTAAATAATTTTCCATTTCGCGGCGCGTCGGCAGCTCAGTGGACTTTTCGCGCGGCGTGTTGATCGGATCGAAGATGCGTTCGTAACGATCATCGGGCGGCGGCTCGCCATTCATTTTTTGCAGAAGCCAGAAAGCCTCGAAGACGCCTATATGCGCCAGATGCCAGATCACAGGGCGAAAGCCGAAGCCCGGACTCTGGTGCAAATCTTCTTCACGCGCCATGTCGAAAAGCCGCAGCGTATCGCGGCGCGCGTTTGTCATTAATTGTCCAATTGCTTCTGCTTGCACGGTCATCATCATTTACATGCCTCACGGAAAAAAATGCAGCGCGTGACAAAATGAACACGTCCGCGCGAGTTGCTAATGAAAGGTAATACGTTATCATAAAAGCGGTCTATGGAGCGGCGGGAATAAAAGCCCGCTTCTTTTTGCTTTCCGTTCAAGGAATGTGAAGGAGACGAACAACGCTTGACCGCGACACTACTGCCCGACACCTCTTCTATTCGCGCCGACGATAAACGGCTCGTCATACATAATCTGCTGCGCGGCGATGCTGGCGCGGACTTCGAGCGTGACGTGCGCGCGGGACTTTCGACGCAACCGAAAAAACTTTTCCCGAAATATTTTTACGACGCGCTCGGCTCGCAGCTCTTCGAGGCCATTTGCCAGTTGCCGGAATATTATCTGGCGCGCGCCGAAGATGAAATCTTTGCGAATCACGCGAACGACATTGTCGAAGCAATCAAAGTCGAGAGGAAAAGCGCCGTCACCCTTTTGGAAATGGGAAGTGGCAGCGCGACGAAAACGCGCCGCATCATCGAAGCGCTTTTGCGTGAACAATCCGGATTGCTTTATATGCCCGTCGATATTTCCGCTCCGGCGCTCGAACAAAGCGCGCGCGTGCTGCTGCAATCCTTCGAGGCTCTGCGCGTTGAAGCCTACGCGGGCGATTACTTCGACGCGCTCCAGAAAATCGGCGAAGACGATAAAGAGAGAGGCCGCACGCTCGCGCTTTTTCTCGGCTCAAACATAGGGAACTTCGATGCCGACGGAGCGCGCACTTTCCTGCGCGGCTTGCGTGGAGTACTGCGCGCCGGAGATATGGTGCTGCTCGGGGCTGACTTGAAGAAAAACAGGCGCGTGCTCGAAGCCGCGTATGACGATGCGCTCGGCGTGACAGCCGCCTTTAATCTCAATTTGCTGGTGCGCATCAACCGCGAATTCGATGCTGATTTCGACCCGCGCCGCTTTCGTCATCACGCCGTTTACAACGAAACGATTGGCCGCATAGAAGTTTACGCAGAGAGCCTCCGCGAGCAAACCATTTCTCTTCGCAAGCTGAAATTAGAAGTGAGCTTTGCGGCGCACGAACGCATCCATACGGAAAATTCCTACAAGTATGACTTGGAAGATTTGTCTCAACTGGCAAGAGAAACCGGCTTCACACGCGCGCGTACATGGCTCGACTCGCGCGAGCAATTCAGCAGTAATCTGTTTCTCGCCGACAATTCTACAAACGGCTTACGCGAAAGGTAGATTCGTCCGGCATGACCGAAACGCGTGATATAGAAGCGGCTGAACCTCGCGCACAGGAGGCGAAAGCGCATTCGACGTTTGAAGACAACGCGGCAAATGATTCGATTGATTCAACGAACGATTTGATTGCTCCCGCTGCCGCCAACAATAAATTATCATCCTTGTTCGACCCGCACACTTTCATCTCTAAGGCTTCGCTGCCGCAGTTGGCTGATTATCTGCGCGGCGGCGCTAAACCTGCAAGCGCATGGCAGTGCGGCGTAGAGTTTGAAGTTCTAGGCTATACGGCAAACGATTTCGAGCGGCTCGATGCCGTCAGCGTACAGCGTGTGGTGGCGCAACTCGCCGCGCCGTCTTCGTCATCGCCGACGCACGCCAAAAAAATAATTTATGAAGATGATGTGGTGATCGAAGCCGCGTTGGAGGATGGCGGGCGCGTTACGGTGGAACCCGGCGGGCAGGTGGAATTCTCCGGCGCGCCGCGCTCTTCGCTAATTGAAATAGAAAGGGACATAAAAGTTTTTCTCGCTAGACTGCATGAAATCGCGGAGGCGAATGAGTGCGTGTTTCTCGCCGCCGGATTCGATCCCTTGCGCAGGCTCGATGAACAACGCTGGTTCCCGAAAGCGCGCTACGATGTGATGCGCCCATACCTTGCGACGCGTGGAGAGCGCGCGTGGGACATGATGGCGCGAACGTGCGCCGTGCAAGTTAATTTCGATTACGATTCGGAAATCGACCTCGCCAAAAAGTTTATTTTAGGCAATCGCCTCGCGCCGATTGTGACGGCGATCTTCGCCAACTCGCCTTTTGAAGACGGGGCGCCTTCCGTTTATAAATCAACGCGCGCCGCCGCGTGGCTTGCGACAGACAACGCGCGCGCGGGCGTCTCCACGCTCGCGCTTGAAAATAATTTTTCGCCGGAAGAATTTGTTGATTATGCCTTGCGCGTGCCGATGATTTTCGTGCGCCGCGAAGATGCTTACGTTGATGCTGTGGCGAATCTTTCCTTCAGCGAATTTCTCGAAGCGGGCGCGGGCGCGATTAAACCGCAGTTTCAGGATTGGACGGATCATCTGACGACGATTTTCACGGAAGCGCGGCTCAAGCAGTATATCGAATTGCGCAGCGCGGACGGCGGCGATTTGCGTATGGCGCTGGCGCTCGCCGCTCTCTGGCGCGGACTGATGTATGACCGTGAAGCACTCGATGAAGCGCTCCGCATCGCGCCGAAGTTGAAGCAAAAAGAGATGCGCGGATTGCAGGAAGCGGTAGCGCGCGATGCGCTGGCGACGCAACACGCGGGCGTCGATGTCTTGCACACGGCGAAGGATTTAATCGCTATCGCCGCCGCAGGGATCAAGCGATTCGCTCCCCAAGAAGCGAAGTATCTGGACGTGCTGCGCGAGCAAGTAATCGAAGACGAAGTTTGTCCGGCGGACATACTGCTTCGCAATTATCGCGGCGCGTGGCACGGCTCCATGCAGCGCGTCGTCGAGCATTTGCGAATCGCGTAACGCATTGCGATAGCCGCATCGAAAGCGCCGCCATTTCACCGACAACCGCATCAATACATTCGCATAAACACCTTTCCTGCGCTCAGTTCTTTTACCGATATGAATTCTTCCGACGCAATGACTTTCCAGAATACGACGGCTGCTCCGGTTGAATTTCGCAACGCAAGTTACGGCGTCGCGGGCGCTTCCGCGCAGATTATTTCCGATCTTAATTTAATTGTGCAGCGCGGCGAAACGCTTGTGCTGCTCGGCGAATCGGGCTGCGGCAAAACGACGACGCTGCGGCTCGTCAATCAATTGCTTTTGCCGACGGCGGGCGAAGTTCTCGTCGAAGGAAAACGAACGACGGAGTGGAACGCGATACGCTTGCGCAGGCGTATCGGCTACGTCATTCAAGACGCGGGTCTCTTTCCACATTTTACGGTAGAGGAGAACGTCGCGCTTGTGCCGACGCTTGAAAATTGGGACGGAGCGCGCGTGCATAATCGCGTGCGCGAACTGCTTGCACTCGTCGGCCTTGGCGCGGATGAGTATGCGTCAAGGTATCCGTCGGAATTATCGGGCGGGCAGCGGCAGCGTGTCGGCGTCGCGCGTGCGCTCGCGGCTGATCCGCAACTGCTTCTGCTCGATGAACCTTTCGGCGCGCTCGATCCTTTGACGCGCGCGGCGTTGCAAAAAGAGTTCGCAGAGCTTCGCACGCGGCTCAATAAGACAGCCATTTTCGTGACGCACGATGTGCGCGAAGCTCTGCTGCTTGCGACGCGCATTTGCCTGATGGACAAAGGCCGCGTGGTGCTGCTTGCGACGCCCGAAGAATTCATCAATTCCGATGAACCACACGCGCGGCGTTACGTCGAGACATTAAAGCTGAATGAAAGCGTTTTCGGCGCGGCGGAGAAAAGCGTATGACGTGGCGCGCATTTTTAATCGAGCACTGGCGCGAGATGCTGACGCTCACAGGGCAGCATCTTTTTCTCGTGCTCATCTCTACTTCGATTGCTGTTTTAATCGGAGTGCCGCTCGGAATTCTTCTCACCAGACACGCGCGCTTGCGTAGCCCCGTGCTCGGACTCGCCAATGTATTGCAGACGATTCCGAGCCTTGCCTTGTTCGGCTTTTTGATTCCACTTAAATACATCGGCGGCATCGGCGCGCGCACGGCGATTGTCGCGCTCGTGCTCTACAGTTTGCTGCCCGTGATTCGCAACACTGTGACGGGCATTCTGGGCGTCGATAAAGGCGTGCGCGAAGCGGCGCTGGCGATGGGCATGACGGACAAACAAATTCTGTGGCAAGTGGAATTGCCGCTGGCGATGAAAGTGATTTTAACGGGCGTGCGTGTCGCGGTGGTGATCGGCGTGGGTGTGGCGACGATTGCGGCGACGATTGGCGCGGGCGGACTCGGCGTATACATTTTCAGCGGCCTGCGTGTGCTCAACGACAAGCTGATTCTGGCGGGCGCTGTCCCTGCGGCGCTCATGGCGCTTGCGGCGGATTTCGGTATCGGTCGGTTGGAGAAACGCTTTGATGTCGGCGCGCGTCGCAAGATTAAAAAGAAGGCATCGCCAATCGCGCGGCTGGCGTGGACTGCGATGGTAACGGCTGTGGCGCTCGCAATCGGCGGCTACGCAATTCTAAATCGCGGCGGCGCGCCGGATGAAACGATACCGACGAAAGGAAACGATGCGGCGTCGAGCGCGACGGAAAAAGGCGCGCGTGTCGTCGTCGGCGCGAAGGATTTTACGGAGAGCGGCATTCTCGCGGAGATCGTTGCGGAGACTTTAGAGAGTCGCGGCCTCTTAGTCGAGCGGCGCGAGCTGTCCGGCAATTTGTGCCACGAAGCTTTAATCAGCGGGCAGATAGACGTCTACCCGGAATACACAGGCACAAGCTACACGGCGATTTTGCATCATCAACCGATTTCCGATGCGCGCGCCGTGCGTGAACAAGTAACGCGCGAGTATGCGGAAAAATTCAACGTCAGTGTTGGCACGGCTTTCGGCTTCAGCAACGATTTTGCGATTCTGGTGCGCGGCAAGGATGCGCGCGAGTTAAGGCTTAAAACGATTTCCGATGCCGCGCCGTATGCCTCGCGGTTGCGCGCCGGATTCGGGCAGGATTTCATGTCGCGCGCGGACGGTTATCAGGGTTTCGCGCGGGCGTACAATCTGAAATTCGCGGAGCAGCCGCGCGAGATGGATTTGTCTTTGACGTATCGCGCGCTTGCTTCCGGTCAAGTCGATTTGATCGCCGGTAACTCGACGGACGGATTGATCGCCGCGCTCGATCTCGTTCAACTCGAAGATGACCGGCATTACTTTCCGCCATACGAAGCCGTCGTGTTAATGCGCAAAGATACTTCGGCTCGCGTGCCTGTTGCAGCGGAAGCTCTGCAACACTTGAGCGATTCGATTTCGACGGAAGAGATGCGCCGCTTGAACTTTGAAGTTGACGGGCGCAAGCGCGCCGTGCGTGATGTGGTGCGCGAATGGCTCAATCACAACACGGCAAAGCGATAACGGCTTGCGCGTGTGCGGCGCGCTTTTCGCCTTTATTCAACGCGCGCCGATGCGCCCGACGGAAAGGATCAAGACAAATGATTCGTCGGGCTGGCCTGTCGGCGTAACACCTATTAGCGTCGGCACTGCTTCGCGCAAATTAAGTTCCGTCGTAATGCCGGTTTCTTCATATTGGTACACGGGAAAATTCGCGCCGCTTTCGTTGTGCGAAGCAGATGATTGCACAGGCACGCGCTGCCCGAATCTGAAACGCGCTATTTGCACGAATTGTTGCCCTGCGGCATCCGTCACCAGCTTGATATTAGCCAGAGTGAAATCGTAAAAAGTTGGAACGACGGATTGAGATGCGGCAAAAGGCGAACCGCCGAGAACGCCCTTCACCTGCAAAGTACCGTTGTCCCTGACGCGATTGAGGAAAGTCGTCGTCAAGCGATAATCACTGAACGGCAAAGAAGCTTTGAGTTGACCGGTAACACCGTCGAGGGCGCGCGGCAAAGTGCTTTTACCGTCAGGCTTATTCGATGCGACGAGCACATACAAGCGCACTTCGTGATTGACACTAATGCTCTTTGCGACAGTCGAAGTGTTAGCAACCTCCGGTATTGCCGCGCCTTCGCGATCCTGCGCATGTATGCCTGTGAAGCCTGCGAGAATCAGACAGCAGGCAAAGAAAGAAAGAGTGATGTGACGTTTGAGATTGTTCATTTGAAATCCTTTTTAGCGCGAACGTTTTGGTTGAGCCAGTGAAAAACTTTTCGTCTTACAGTGAATCCACGCCCGCTTGCAAACAAAGTTCCTTAATAAACTTTTGCGCTGAAGATAAGTATGCGGTGTGTCTATGCGTAAGTTATACGGCGGCGTTTCTTTTGCCGCTGTGATGATGCTATGCTTTCCCGCGACACGAAACTTTAAGTCGGACGGAAACTTTCAAACGGGAGTTTTGGCGATGGCATCGACGGAATACGAAGCAGAGGTTGCGACGGGGCGACGCGGCAACGATGGGCGCGTTCACTTGTCTTTGTTCACGACGGATATGCTGGCCTTGACGCTGCAAGGCCACGGCGAGCGAGTGCCGACGCTTCTTTTATCGAAGGAGCAGACAATGCAGTTGCGCGATGCGCTTTCCGAAGTGATTACGTTGCTTGAAGAAGAGAAACGAAAAGACGTTGGCGATGCCAGCCCGGACGCAGCGATACGTTCGGCTGCTATGTGGCAGGGAGCGGAGCGCAGAACAACCGGGCAATTGAACAAATGAGAGAAGCGAACAAATAAAAAAGCGCGCCGTTCTGCACAAGCGCGCTTTTCCTTTTCGGGTTCGATTGCGAAGACTACGTTCGTCGTCGCTGATTAGCTTCAATCGTCGTTATTTTTTGGCGACTAGCGTCACGCGAAGCGGTTCTCCCAAAGAATCTCTGGTGACGTTCAGCGTTTGCGTTGCGTAGCCTTTGGCTTTGACAATCAATTTGAGGTCGCCCATATGGATCGGTGGCAGCACGGAAACGCCGCGCGCGTCCGTATTGTTTTGCGATTCGCAGAAAAAGCCGTCGGTGCGGCGCGATTCGAGTTTGGCGAAGGCGCCTTTGACGGGATTGCCGTTCTGATCAACGACGCGCAGATCGAGGCGGCCAATGCCGTTCATTTGTTTCGGCGCTTGTCCCATGTTCGGGATGTCTTGTGTGCTCTGTAAAGTGCTGACTGTGCCCTGCGCTAATCCTGCGCTGAAGGTTGCTCCGGCGATCAGTGCGGCGGCGAGTAGTTTGCGCATAATTTTTAGAATTCCTCCGGTGGTGAAAAGTTTTTTGGGAGAAGAATGCGAACAGTGGTTGATTTGTTGATCGCACCGCTGCATTCCTGCCATAAAATTGCGGTTTCGCGAGTGCGCCGCCGCAGTTAGTTTAGTTGTTTTGTCATGCGGATCGGTTGCCATTGAACCGAGCTTTGAAGTGTGGCTCGCATGGCGGCGTTTACCGCGAACCGACAAACAGTATACAGCACCGCCGCGAGACTTGAAAGCATAAATCCAACGCGTTTTTTCACGCGCCAAAAGGACGGAAAATGAACAGAATACTTGCTGCCACGCTCATCGTTTTTCTCTTTCTATTACAGCCCGCGCTGCTTCGTGCGCAAACCACAAACGCGCCGCCGCTGGCCGCTCAAACCCTGATTAAAGCAGGCCGCCTGATCGACACGCGCAACGGGCGCGTGCTCGAAAATCAAGGCATACTCGTTGAAGGTGACCGCATCAAGGCCGTCGGCGCATTGAACGAAATCTCCGCGCGCGCAGGCAACGCACGCGTCCTAGATTTATCGCGCGCCACCGTGTTGCCCGGCCTCTCCGATTGCCACACGCACATTCTTTTGCAGGGCGACATTACAGCCGCCGATTACGACGATCAACTCCTGAAGGAATCCATTCCGTACCGCACGATTCGCGCGACGATGGCAGCCCGTACCGCCTTGATGAATGGCTTCACTGCCTTGCGCGATCTCGAAACAGAAGGCGCGATGTATGCCGATGTGGACGTGAAAACGGCGATCAATCGCGGCGTCATTCCGGGGCCGCGCATGTTCGTTTCGACGCGCGCTTTTTCAGGGACGGGCATGTATCCCTTGTCAGGTTATTCATGGGAAATCAAAGTGCCGGAAGGCGTACAAATCGTGGACGGCGCGGACAACATACGGCGCGCCGTGCGCGAGCAAGTCAAGTACGGCGCGGACTGGATCAAGTTCTACTGTGATCGTCGTTATTATTTGAAAGACGGCGCGTTGCATAGTTGGGTCAATTTTACGGACGAAGAAATGGAAGCGATGGTGCAGGAAGCGCATCGCTTGGGACACCGCGTCGCCGCGCACGCGATGGGCTACGAAGGCATCGACGCGGCGCTGCGCCACAACGTAGACACGATTGAGCACGGCGACGGCCTCAACGAAGAATTAATGGATCGCATGGTCAAACAGGGCGCTTACTGGTGCCCGACAATTTACGTTGGCGTGTATGTCGCGGAGGGACGCGCGGCGGCGGGCGCTCCGATTTGGCTGACGATGCGCGACCTCGAAGCGAAAGCGTTCGGGCAAGCCGTGCGCAAAAAAGTAAAAATCGCTTTCGGCACGGATGTCGGCGGCTTCGCGTGGACGGAAAACGAAGCAAAGGAATTTAACTACATGGTGCGCTACGGCATGACGCCGATGCAGGCGATTCAATCCGCGACGATGGTCGCCGCAGACCTTTTGGAAAGACCGAACGACATGGGCGCAATCGAAGCGGGCAAATACGCGGACATCATCGCCGTCGCAAATGATCCTTTGCGCGACATTACGGAACTCGAACGCGTTCGCTTCGTGATGAAGGGCGGCAAAGTCGAACGCAACGATATGGCGCGTTAGTTTCTCCTTGTTGGAAAACAAGAAACGTATGCCGAATCTTTCTTACATCTCTCCGAAAGCGACGGTCAGGGAAAGTTTAATTCAGGGAAGAGGTCTTTTTGCCGTCGCGCCCATTGAAAGGGGAGAAATTGTCGCCGTCAAAGGCGGGCATATCTTCAATCGGCAGACGCTCAATGACGTGAAGAATTCGCTCGGCGCGGCTGAAATACAGATCGGTGAAAATCTTTTTATCGGCCCTTTGAGCGAAGCGGAGCGTGAGGGCAGTATGATTTTCAGCAATCATTCGTGCGACCCGAACATCGGCGTTCAAGGGCAAATTGTTTTCGTCGCGTTGCGCGACATTCAAGCGGGCGAAGAATTGACGCATGATTGGGCGACGACGGATGATGACACATACGAAATGTCGTGCAACTGCGGTTCGCAGACTTGCCGCAAAGTTATCACAGGGCAAGATTGGAAAAGAAAAGATTTACAGGAGAAGTATAGCAATTACATTTCATGGTATTTGCTGGAGAAGATAAAAAGAGAGCGGCAAGAAGATACGACATAACGCGCCGGTGACGGGCGGCGAGAAGCGCGAATCAGGCATCAAAACTCCATCGCAAAACGCTGCTGCTTTAATTTTGTGCGAAAAGAAAACTTTGCGAATACTCCGGTCACTTTCAAGAGGTAAGGTTTGAGTTATGAATGAAATTTTTGCGTATCCGTCGAGCGCGGGGCAGAAGAGTTTGCGCCGCCGTTTTGCTTTATCGCCTGTTGTTTTAGTGAGTTTGCTGATTGCGTTGTGCGCGATTGGCGCGGCAGTTTTGTTTGCGGCGTCGAATAAAAGTTTCGTGCGGCATACCTCGGTGGCGGCGTTTGTGCCGAACAATGAATGGGCATTAGCGGCTACGGGTGCTGCGGCAAAGGGCGGTTGGGCGATTCGCGGGGAATTGTCGGAGACGTGTACGTGCAGTGTGCCGTGTACGTGTAATTTCGGGCAGGGGCCGTCGCCGCATTCGTATTGCCACCCGTTTTATTCTTTCGATATACGCGAAGGCCGCTACGGTGACGTATCTCTAAACGGCTTGCATTTCGGCGCGGCTGATTTGCAGAACGGGCAAACGATTTTCATAGACGAGCGCGCCGACCAGAAGCAGCGCGAAGCTTTGAAGATTATCGCCGCGCGCGTCATCGACCATGCTTCGCCGGAAGAAACGGATGCGAAGGTGAAGGAGATTTCTCCGCGCATACGCTTCGCCGCCGTCAAGCAAGAGTATGGCGACAGGCATAATCATTTGATGGTTGCAGGACTCGGCGAATTCGCCGCCGATTACATTATGGGCTTGGACGATTCGCAGCCCCTGACCGTGCGCAATAATACGACTTGGCGTATCAAGGATTCGATCAAAGCGAAGACGAGCGTGTTTCGCGTCAAAGCGGGGCGCGATGCAATTGACACGAAGAACACGAACAGTAATCAAGGCGAATTCGAGTACACGGATAAAACGGATTTCGGAAGCCCCGCAACTTGGGCGTGCGGCGGCGCGAGCGCGTGCGGCGACATGAGCAAAAAGCATCACGAACACGGCACACAATAGCAGCGAGCGATTAATAGAAAGAGGAGACTTTTATGGGCTTGTTCGATTTTCTTCTTTTGCTGCTCATCGCGGGCGTGTGCGGTTCTCTCGGTCAGGCGATCAGCGGTTATTCGCGCGGCGGGTGTCTGGCAGCGATTGCCTTAGGCTTTATCGGCGCGCTCATCGGCTTGTGGCTGGCGCGTTTTTTCGGGCTACCGGAAGTCTTCGCTGTGAACATCGGCGGCACGCGTTTTCCGATTATCTGGTCGATCATCGGCTCCGCGCTTTTCGTCGCTGTAATTAGTTTGCTCACGCGGCGACGTGTTTAGAGTTAAAAGTCTAAAGTTCAGACTTTTAGTGTTAGACGCGCGCTTGCCTCAGCGGTTATACTCGCTCTTCAAAGTTCAACAATTATCGCCGGGTATATTTTATTAGACAGCGCGTGCGCCATGTCATCAAAGGACGCGTGCAGGGTGAGCCATCCTCTCAGCTTTATGACCGCCTTCAATTCCCACAAATCAAAAAGCCTTGCGCCGTTCGATTTGAGCGATTTTCGCAAACGCTATCCGCTGACGGTGGCGAATTTCGGCGCGCTCGCCGGACGCGAAGCATGGCTGCAGCGAATCTGGGAATTGGATGCGCGCTGGCAGGAGTCGATGGAGCGGCAAGCGGACGCTGCGCCCGAAGTCTTTGTACACGCCGCGCCGCCCGCTAACTTAAGCATCGAAGCGGAGTTTGAAATTATTTACGCGGGCGGCGTGTTGGGGCTGCTTCACGCGGCGACGATGGGCGTGCGCTACAATCGCCGCGTGATGGTTTTCGACGCGCACACGGTCGGGCGCACGCATCGTGATTGGAATATTTCGGACGAAGAATTGCGCGAGTTCGATCTCGCCGGATTATTTACGAAAGAAGAAATCGAAGCTGCCGTCGTCAACCGGTATCGCTCCGGCTTCGTCAAATTCCACGATGCCGCATCGCGCGTCAAAGCGCCACCGCTCTGGATGAACAACGTGCTGGATGTGGCGATTGACGCCGACACGCTGCTTCAGTTAGCAGCGCGAAAACTTCGTTTATGCGACGGTGCGGCGCTGTTTGACAGCACGCGTTTTGTGCGTTGTTACGTGCAGCCGGATAAGGTCTGCGTGCTGGTGGAAGACGCGCGCACGAAGCGGCAAAGATTATTCGCGGCGCGGCTGTTTGTGGATGCGACGGGAACGAATTCGAGCGTTGCCGGACAGCTCAACGAAAATCGCGCTCTGACACACGTTTGCCCGACTGTCGGCACGGTGTCGCGCGGCTTCGTTCACGGGGAAGAACCGGATCAAGTAGATTTCAGCGTCGGCGAAATTTTAGTGAGCAACGAGGACGCGCGTGATCATAGACAATTAATCTGGGAAGGCTTTGCGGGCAGCCCGAAGCGCGACGACTACACGACGTATCTTTTCTTTTACGACGCCATCGATTCGCCCGCAGATAAATCTCTGCTCGCGCTTTTCGAGCAATACTTCGAGGCACTGCCGCGTTACAAGCGCGCGGGCGCGCAGTGGCGCGTCGTCAAGCCCGTGTTCGGCTACATTCCTAGCTTTCATCATCATGGTTGGAATAACCGCAAGCGCACGGCGACAAAGCGCATGATGCTGGTGGGCGACGCGGCTGGATTGTCCAGCCCGCTGACGTTCTGTGGCTTTGGCTCGCATGTGCGCAATCTGGAGCGCCTGACGCGTCTCACAGATGAAGCGCTTGCGGCGGATTCACTCGATGCTGCGGCGCTCGCAGAGATTAATGCCTACGAGCCGCGCGTCGCGCAGATGGCGAGCCTCGCGGAGTTTTTGCGCCCGACGCCGAAGAGTGCGCCGTTTGCCGTCAACGAGACTTTGAACGCAGTGATGGCCGCGCTGCATGAATTGGATGAACGCGTGCGGCGCGAGCTTTTTCAGGATCGAATGACGTTCGCCGCGTTCAAAAATCTTCTCGGGCGCACTGCCAAACTTTACCCGCGCATCTTCGGGCGCGTGCGCGAACACCTCGGCGCGCGCGGAACTTTCTGGTGGCTCGCAAACATTGCCGAAGCCGTGCTTCACGAACGACACGAGCAACAATCAAACAAAAACAGGAAGCAGAAAGACGGAGAGGGAAAGTAAATCAAAGTAGGAAAGCGGAAGGCGGGGCGAGCCGGTAGCATTGGTCTTAGATATTAAATATTTTATTCACCACGCAACGCGTATCCGCACTTCACACTCCCGTCTTCCTACTTTGATTCGTTAGCCTTTCCATTTTCTTCCTACGGTTCCGAGTAAACGACCTCGACGGTATCGGTGGCCGCCAAATCCCGCACCTTCGTGCCGTTGACTCTTAGCTCCTTGAGCGTGGCGTCCTTATTCTTGCTCTTTTTTCGGCCACCATTCGGCTCGTCGGTAAACTTTGAACTGTTATCTATCGTGACGGAACCGCCTTTGATCATAATGATATCATCTGGCATGTGGGTTTTCTCCTTTGAGGTTAGAATTTGGACTACCTGTCTTCGGCAAGGGTTTCGCCGAGTTGTTTGCGATAAAGCGTAATGTCGGGTCGGGCGAGGTATGTGTTGAATGCTTCCGCTCCTATTCTCTGTTGAAGCTGTGAAAGAAGATTGGAAGCATTTGTGAAACGCTCTTGCGCCGCTTCGCGGTTGCCTGCGCGAAGGCTGGCGCGCCCGGCGATGAGCAGCGCACGCCACCCGGAATCCAGATCATTGAGCCGCGCGAAAATCTCCTGCGCGCGCAAGGCGTTTGTTTCCGCCGCCGTCCCGTCACCGTCTTCAAGCAAAGCTTCGGCAAAGGCCAGCAGCGCGTGAGAGAGCAGCCACGGATCAATCCCACGCCCGTCTCGCTGTGCCGCGTTGACTGCTTCTTCACATAATGCTTTCCCTTTAGGTGGGACACCGGAAAAAGCTTGCGCCAGCCCCGCCGTGTACTTCGCCTGAGTCGTAATTTCCTTATATTTTTCACCGGCAAGTTCAAGCGCCTGCCGACTTTTAGTTTGAGCTTCGGGAAAGCGCCGTTGGCTGAGCGCCATGCCCGCTTCAAATAAATAGATCGAGGCCGCCTGACGGTTATCACTCGCGCCGTGTTGGTTGACAATCGCAGATGCTTGGTCGAGCGACGCGCGCGCTTCTTCGTAGCGGCCTAATTGCCATAACGCATTGGCGCGGTTCGTCAAACTGTTCTCGACGCTTTGCTGCACCCCCAGCGATTTATAAAGAGCATAACATTCGTCGAAATGGGGAATAGCTTCAGTGTAATGTTCCTGCCTGACGAGCAGCGAGCCGATTTCCTGATGCGCCAGCGCGATTTGTGATTGGTCGCTGACTTGCCCGGCTGCCTCGAGTTGCTGTTGATAAACTTTGAGCGCCGCGTCGTAGTTGCCTTTCTGTTTGTTGGCACGCGCCAGCAGCGTCAAAGCCGTAGACGTTTCCTTGCGATAACCGCCCTGTTGATAAAAGGGCAACGCCTGCTCGATATAACCTACAGCTTCGTCGGCGTTTCCCTGCGAGGTGCGCAGGCTGCCAAGCGAAAGTCGCGCGCGCGCCATGTTGCGCCCTCCCTTGTGCCGCTGTGCCAGCTCGAGCGACTGTTTGAAGAGTTGGTCAGCTTGATTGTAATCGCTGCTTGCCATAAATACGTTACCGAGATCAATCAGGCCTCGCTCCGTCAGATAGTCGATGCCGTTGGCCTGCGCTAATTCAATGCCCTGACGCGCGAAGGCTTCCGCTTGCGCTATGTCGCCCGCCTCTATTGCAACATCGGCGAGCTTCAGCAAAGTTTTCGCTTGTTGATACAAATTGCCGGTTGCGCGTGCCATCTCAAGCGCCCGCTCTAACTCTGTGCGAGAGTCTGCGGCTTTGCTTAGATTATTGAACAGAAACCCGCGCTGGTAGTGAACCTCCGTCTGGCCTTCGATATTACCGAATCCCTGATAGAGCGTCGCCGCTTTATCGAAGGCGGCGGTGGCGCTCGCCAAATCCTGCTGCCTGCCGTAGAGATACCCGACGCGCAAATACGCGGTGGCATATTGCGAATTACGATTCGTCGCTTGCACATAACTATCAATCGCTTTTTTGATTTCCTCGTTCTTCTCATACGCGCGCCCAAGATCGACATAGACTTGCGGTTTATCCGGCACAAGGCGCGCAATCTCGCGGTATGAGTTGACGGCGCGCGTATAGTCGCGCGTGACTGTGGAAGTGATGGCATCTAGGTAACGCGCATCCACTTGTGAAAGTACGGAGCGATCCGGCACAAGCGCTCCGACGCGCAACAATTCATCTTTAGCGCGCTCGGAATAATCGAGTTCCGACCACGCTTCAGCGAGTCCGGCGTGCGCCAGCGCAAATCCATCGTCCGCTTTGACGGCCTGCTCCAATGCTTTGCTCGCTTGATAATACGAGCCTTCGCGCAAGGCGTCCGTGCCTGCGTCGTACCACCTCTGCGCTTCGGCGTTTGCTTTATGCGCGCCGGGACGCCACAAATGCACTGCGCCCCAGAGACATGCGGCGGCGACGACGAGCGCGACCATAAAGGAAGCGAGCGAGAGGCGCGGGCGACGCAAGTTCTCGGAAAGAGTCATCAAGGCGCTTGTACGAAAACCTGCGCCGGAAAGATCGGCGAGTCGCGGCGTGCGGTGTAGCGCGTGGCCGTCGAGTGAGGCGCGCGCCGCACGCAAGTCCGCAAGCATCTCAACGGCGGATTGATAACGCGCTTCGGGTTTCTTCGCCAGCGCCTTGAGTGCAATGCGGTCAAGCTGTTTCGGCACGCGCGAATTAAACGAAGAGGGCGGCGGCGGATTGACGTGTATGACCTGCGCGCCGATTTCGATAATGCTCGAGCCGGAAAAGGCCGGACGTCCCGCGACGCATTCGTAGAGCAAAGAGCCTAACGCGAAAACATCGCTGCGCGCATCGACATCCGCGCCAATCGCCTGCTCCGGCGACAAATATAAAGGCGTGCCGACGACCACTCCGCTTTGCGTGCGCGTCGCCGCAAACAGCGTCATCGCTTCCGGGTCTGTTAAGCCTTTATCCGCTCCTTCATTCAATTGCTTGGCGAGACCGAAATCCAAAACCTTCGCCGCGCCGCGCCCGTCTAGAATGACGTTCGACGGCTTAATATCACGGTGAACGATTCCCAAACGATGCGCTTCGGCGAGCGCTTCGGTAACTTCTTCGACGATCTCGACGGCGCGCGGAAGCGTCAATGCGCTTTCGGCGATCAACTCACTTAAGGTTTGCCCGCTGACCAACTCCATCACGATGTACGGCTGCCCGTCGCTTGTTTCGCCGTAATCATAAATGGCTGCGATGTGCGGGTGGCTCAAGGCGGAGACGGCGCGCGCTTCGCGCAGAAAACGCGAGCGATGATGTACGTTCGATGAGGACGCGAGAAACTTGACGGCGACGCGTCGATGCAGGCGCGCGTCTTCCGCCGCATAGACGACGCCCATGCCGCCCTCGCCAAGCTTTTCGATAATTCTGTAGTGCGAGACAGTCTGCCCGATCATATTGGATGGGTTTCTTTTACGGCGTGGCGAACATACGAACTATACAACGAAACCGAGAGCGTTGCCGGAATAATCGGCAGGGACACAAACGAGGGTAGAAATTTATTTTAACACTTGCTGCTTGCGCCGCTATTCTGCGCTAAGTCGAATTGTTTTCCAAGTAAATTTTTCCGTAATGAAATTTCGCGCGCCACTTGAATATAAATCTGCGCACACCTTTTGCCTGCCGCGTTTGTTTGCGAACTTGCGCGGCGAACGCCGTGACAGGCATACTACTGCCTTGAAATCCTTGCTCTCGCGCGTCAACGGTGGCGCGCCAGCCCGTGCGCATCAACGATTGTGTGGCTGAAAGAAGAGCGAGGTTAGTTGTCAACCCCTTTGAAGCCGCTCTCGTTAATGCCGGAGCACCCGGGCGTGTCGGGTTTCGCAGGGAGAATGAAGGCCGGATTCTGCGCCGCTTCGTTTTCACGCGATTCCAAAAATGCCCGCGCTTCCTTTGACCTTAAGAAGGATAGGATAAAGAAATGGCTACGAAACTTTACGTTGGAAATTTATCGTTCCGCACAACCGGCGACGATTTGCGCGAGGCTTTCTCGCAGGCCGGAACTGTCGAATCGGCATCCATCATCGAAGACCGCGAAACGGGTCGCTCGCGCGGCTTCGGCTTCGTTGAAATGTCCACGCCGGAAGAAGCCGCTGCCGCCATTGAACAATTCAACGGCAAAGACCTCGGCGGGCGCAACCTGACCGTCAACGAAGCGAAACCGCGTGAAAATCGCGGTGGCGGTGGCGGAGGCGGAGGTGGACGCGGAGGATACGGTGGCGGCGGCGGCGGCGGCGGTGGTGACCGCGAACCGCGCTGGTAAACTTCCGACTGCAATCGAAAAAATCGAAAGGGCAAAAGCAACGGGGTAGAGTTACCTTATTGCTTTTGCCCTTTCGATTTTTTATTCGTTTCGGCCTTTGATACGCTTGAGTGCTTACCCGTTCTTTTTCTCAAACTCCTTCATGAATGAAACGAGTGCTTCGACGCCTTCGCGCGGGAATGCGTTATAGATCGAAGCGCGCAGGCCGCCGACGGAGCGATGTCCCTTCAAACCGTCGAGCTTCGCGGCTGTTGCTTCCTTCGCAAACTGTTTTTCTAAATCTTCCGAAGGCAAACGAAATGTGACGTTCATCATTGAGCGCGAGTCCGCGTCGGCGTGGCCGCGATAAAAGCCGCCCGCGTCAATCGCGTCGTAAAGCAATTTGGCCTTCGCTTCGTTTTCTTGCTGCATCGCGCCGAGGCCGCCCTTTTCCTTCAGCCACTTGCACACTAGATTAATAATGTAAATGCCGAATGTGTTCGGCGTGTTGTAAAGCGAATCGGCTTCGACATGCGTGCGGTAGTCGAGCATCGTGTGCAGATTGTCTGGAATTCGCTTTAACAGATCATCGCGGATGATGACGAGCGTGACGCCGCTCGGCCCCATATTTTTCTGCGCGCCCGCGTAAATAAGCGCATACTTTTTTGCGTCAATCGGGCGCGACAAAATATCGGATGACGCATCGGCGACGAGCGGCACGCCGCCCACGTTTGGCTCATGTTTGAATTCGACGCCTTCGATTGTTTCGTTCGTCGTGAAATGAACGTAAGCGGCGTGGCTGTCGAGCTTGATTTCATCCTGCGCAGGCACGCGCGTAAAGCCGCCGTCGGCAGTCGTCGCGGCGATGTTGACGCCGCCCACGCGCTTCGCTTCCTTGACGGCCTTCTTGCCCCAACTGCCGGTCACGATGTAATCGGCACTCGCGTCCGGCGGGAGCAAGTTCATCGGTATCATCGAAAACTGCAAACTCGCGCCGCCCTGCAAAAAGAGTATGTGGTAATCGTCTGGCAAGCCGAGCAGTTCGCGCAGTCCCGTCTTCGCGCCTTCGATGATCTCGTCGAACGGTTTCGAGCGGTGGCTGATTTCGAGTATGGACATGCCGACGCCGGGCAAGCCCATCAAATCGCGCTGTGTTTCTTCCAGTACAGGCACAGGCAAAACGGCTGGCCCCGCGCTAAAATTATAGATTCTCTCGTTCATAAATTTCCCTTTCAATTAAGATGTCGAATGTTGGACGTATTCTACCAGCCACTACATTTCACTGTATCTCTCCGTCTATGCATTTGATCGCATATTCTTTTAACTCAGCGTCAAGCGGCGGCTGGGTATTTAGAAACATCTCAATGGTTCCTTGCGTCAAAGGATGATTTAAGTGTCCCAAACCATGCAAGGCGGCTTTCTGACACTTCTTAGAATTAAGTTTCAAGATGCGACAAAGCGTATCAAAGATAGTTTGCTGAAACTCTACATCTTTATCATCAACTATAAGCGGATGCCATCTTGTATGTAGTGTTTCAAAATAGCCGCTGATGACTAAATCCCACCACATATAACAGGCTGAATCATCGAGAGAATTTACAGCAAATAAATGCTCAAACAAATCTCCCATTGAAGTAACGCACTCTTTACGAATTAACCACTCAACATCTGTATCTTTCAATCCCTGTTCCAAAAAGCCACAAGGATTAAGAAGGAACCAGAAACCTTGCTCAAGTTGCTCTGCGGAATAAGAGTCAAGCAAAAATGTCGGGCTGCGGAAAAGATAAATCGAGTGTTCAAGCATCAGAGAATGGTCTGCTTCGTGCTTCCATTCGTCTTGCCAATACCATGCTGGTTTTATATCTGTAACGGGATGGTCAAACACAAAGCTAACCCATTGCGGGAATGAATATTCGCTAAGATTCATCGCCATTAGCTTATCCCGATACACGAGGGAAAGAAATTTAACCTTTGTTTGCCTGCGAGCGCATCATGCGTCCGGCCATGCGCGTAATCAATGAGCGCGGAAACAATCGTTCCGATTGCGTCGTCAAGAAATTAGTCCAGCCGGAAATAATGTGGCTATTATTGCGCGCGAGTCCTTTGAGCGCGGTCTCGACAACCTGCTCCGGCGTTTGTGCGACGCGCATCGGCGGCTTTTCACCCATCCGCGCGGCGGCGAAAAAGTTCGTCTCTGTCACGCCCGGACAAAGCGCCAGCACCTTGATGTTATGCGCGCGATTCTCTTCCCACAACGCTTCGGAAAACGAAAGCACGAACGCCTTCGTCGCCGCATACGTCGTCATGTACGGCACGGGCTGAAATGCGGCGGTTGACGCGACGTTGATAATCGCGCCGCTCTTTCGCTCGCGCATCGGTTGCAAATAAAGATGCGAGAGCGCAACGAGCGACGTGATGTTCAAATCGATCATGCTCAGTTCACGCTGCAAATCCAACTGGCTGAAATCTCCGACAGACCCGAACCCCGCATTGTTGATAAGCAATTCAATTTCGAGCTTGCGCTTGTCGGTTTCTTCAAACAATTGCTTCGGCGCATCCCGCTCCGTTAAATCCAGTGCGACATACTGCGCGTTGATATTGCTCGCGCGTCCGAGTTCATTGCACAAACTCGCCAGCTTGTTTTCCGAGCGCGCGACCAGCAACAAATTATCGCCGCGCGCCGCAAGCCTCCGCGCAAAGCTTTCGCCGATGCCGCTCGACGCGCCTGTAATCAGTGTTGTTTTCATTAATCAGTTATCTCAGTTCTGTAGTAATAGACGGCCTTCACTGCGTGAAGACCTAACCTTTCAATTCCAACAAATCTAGTTCAATGATGTCTGGATTTTCGTGGCGCAAATTTTCTATTGTGTCGCGTGGCGGCGCGTTGTCCAAGTTGATGCGGGCGATGGCGGCTTCGGCTCCCTCGAAGACGACGTTTTCCATTTCCTGCACATTGATGTTCGCCGCTTTGATCGCGTCGAGCACATGCGCGAGGACGCCCGGACGATCATGGTGGCGGACGACGAGCATGTGCGTGGCGGGCGAGGCTTGCGCGAGATTGACGACGTTCGGAACGCGCCCCGTTTCCTTGAAAATCTTGATGATGCGGACGGTCTCCGCTGCAATGGCTTCCTGCGCTTGATCCGTGCTCGCGCCGATGTGGTGCGTGCCGTAGAGATTCGCTTCGTTTTTGATTTCGTCCGCGAACTCGCCTGCGGCTGACGTGGGTTCGGCGGCGTAAACATCTAATCCGGCGCGAATCCCGCGCGTGTGCATCGCATTGATGAGCGCGGCTTGATCCACCACTTCGCCGCGCGCAGTGTTGATGAAGTACGCGCCTTCGCGCATTGCTTCAAAAAATTCTGCATTGATGAACGAGCGCGTGTCCGGCTTCAAAGCCAAGTGTACGCTCACGATGTCCGAGTGGCGCGCGACTTCGAGCGGAGATTCTTTACGCTCAATGCTTAACTCTGCGGCGCGCTCCGGCGTGAGATGACGGCTCCACGCGACGACGGGCATTCCGAAGGCGCGCGCGCGCGTGATGACTTCCTGCCCGATGCGTCCCGTGCCGATTAGTCCGAGCGTGCGCCCGTAAAGACCGCGCGCTTTTGAAAACTCTTTTTTGTTCCATTCGCCGCGCCGCAAAGCAATGACGTTATCCGCAATGCGTCGGTCGAGCGCGAGCATGAGTGCGAAGGCGAGTTCGGCGACGGCGACGGAGTTTTTGCCGGGACAGTTGGAAACGTAAATGCCGCGCTTCGATGCCGCTGCCACGTCAATAGTGTTATAGCCCGCGCCCGCGCGCACGACGAGCGCCAGCGCGCCCGCGTCCAACATCGCTTCACTTACTTTTGTCGAGCGAACGATGAGCACGTCGGGTCGTTCATCGCGGATTGCTTGAGTGAGCGAATCGTCCTTCAAATCGGGTTTGTAGCTCACTTCGCAACCGAGCGACTTCAAACCTTCCTGACCGGATTGCTCGAACTTGTCTGCGACTAAAATTTTCATTGCCCGAAAACCTTTCGCTTTTTATATGTGCAGCGCGTAGAAGGAATCAATCGGCTGGAATTCATCGCGCTCGATTGCGTAGAAAACGCATTCCGTTTGGTAATGCTGCGCGCGTTTTTCAAACTTCATGCCGAGCTTTTCCATGACATGCCGTGATGCCGTGTTTTCCGGCACGGCCACGGCGACGATGCGCTTTAATCCCGCTTGCTCGAAACCAAAGCGCAGCCACGCCGCCGCAACTTCGGTGGCGAATCCCTGCCGCCAGAAAGGCTTATCGAATGCGTAGCCGACTTCAATCTCGCCTGTATCTTCCAGAGGCTGCAAGCCGCTCCAGCCGATTAATTTGTCGTTCGGCTTTTGCGTGACGCCGCACATGCCGAAGCCGTGCTTTTCGTAGCACGAAAGATAGAAACGCAAACGCTCTCCAACCTTCTCGCGCGTGCTTTGCGTCGGTGTGCCGAGATACTTCGACACTTCTTCATCGGCGCGCATAGAGGCAAGCCAGTCGAGGTCGGCAAGCGTGAACTTGCGAGTCAATAATCGTTGTGTCTCGATTAAGGCTGACATTCAAATTCGGTGAATCAATAAGCCGTCGCGCAGTTTCGGCTCGAACCATGTCGATTTGGGCGGCATTACGCTGCCCGCGTCGGAAACGCGCAGGAGCTCTTCGAGCGTTGTCGGGAAAAGCGAAAAGGCGACTGCCGCTTTGCCTTCATCGACAAGGCGTTCGAGTTCCGTTACGCCGCGCACGCCGCCGACGAAATCAATGCGCTTGTCCGTGCGCACGTCTTTAATGCCCAAGACGGGATCGAGCAAATTGTCTTGCAGCAAACTAACGTCGAGCGAATGAACAGGATCATTAATCGTTGCTGAATTGTCTTTGAGCGTCAAAGCATACCAGTGCTTGTTGAGATACATGCTCCATCGCCCGCGTGTTTCAGGCGACGGCGAAGCATCTTGCGTGACGGCGAAGCGCTCTTCGATCTTCGTCAGAAATTCTTCCGGCGTAAGATTGTTCAAATCGCGCACGATGCGATTGTAGGGAAGTATCTGCAATTGATCGGACGGGAAAATCACCGCGAGAAAGCGATTGTATACTTCGTCGCCCGTATGCGCGGAATTCTTCGCTTTCAGTTCGGCTCGCGCGCGGCTGGCGCTGGCGGCGCGATGGTGACCGTCAGCGATGTAGAGATGTTCGACGGAGCGAAAAGCCTCTGCGAGACCGTTGGCGTCGGGCGCGCTCCATACTGTATGGCGGATGCCGTCGTCGGCTGTGAAATCGTAAAGCGGTGCGCGCTTCCCTGCTTCCTCGACAAGACGATTGATTCCTTCGCGCCCGCGATAAGTTAAAAAGACGGGGCCTGTTTGCGCGCCGAGCGTGAGCATGTGGCGCGTGCGGTCATCCTCTTTATCGGGACGCGTTTTTTCGTGTTTGAGAATCGAGTTGTTGTCATACTCGTCAATCGAGCACGCGGCGACGACGCCTGTTTGCGCGTGTTCGCCCATTACTTGCCGGTAAAGATAAAGCGCGGGCGCAGCGTCCGTTTCGAGCGGGCAGGCTTCGATCAGGCGTTGAAAGTTTTCGGCGGCTTTGGCGTACACTTCATCGCTGTAAATGTTCGTGCCTTCGGGCAAATCTATTTCGGGACGCGAAACATGCAGAAAGCTGTGCGGGTTATCATGGGCAAGCCCGCGCGCTTCTTCCGTACTGACGACATCATAAGGCGGGCTTGCGACCTGCGCGGCTTTTTCGGCAACGGGGCGCAAAGCGCGAAAAGGAGCGATGACGGCCACGAATTTATCTCCTCGAAAAATTTTATGTACGAACTTTTAGCAGAGCCATAAGACTATCCGCTTGCACAGCCCTTTGCCAAGTCGCGGCAAACAAGCACGGACAAAGCGCGCGGGTTTTTATGCGCAGATATGCATTTTATTAAACAGATTCGCGCCGCATATCTTAACTGCGAAGCGCGGCAGTATAATTCAGGGAGGCGATTTTACGATAAGGGAAATAGAGGAAAATAAATTGATGGATTTAGCAAAGCGTGAATGCGTGCCGTGTCGCGGAGACGTGCCGCCGTTGCAGGCAGCGGAAATCGAAAAACTAATCGGGGAACTCGACGATTGGACAGCCACCGACGAACATCACTTGAAGAAAAGTTATGCGTTCAAGGATTTTCGCGGAGCGTTGGATTTCGTCAATCGCACGGGCGCGCTCGCCGAAGAACAGGGACATCACCCGGACATTTGTTTCGGCTGGGGATACGCTGATATTTCAATCTGGACGCACAAAATAAACGGGCTGACGGAAAGCGATTTCGTCCTCGCCGCGAAAATAGACGAATTGAGAAACGATGGGCGATGAAGGTGAGCGATGAATAATGAGTGGTGAACGAAAGCCAGCTTCTTCATTCATCGCTCATTTACGATTGATTCACCGTTTCGCCTTCATCGCATCCTGTAATGCTTCCCGATAGACTTGCTCTGTGGCATCGACCATGCGCTCAAGCGAAAATCTTTCGCGTGCGGCGAGGCGTGCGCGTGTGCCGAATGTTTCGCGTTGATTCTTATCGGCGAGCAGTGAATCAATCGCGCTTGCCATGGCTTCGATGTCGCCAATGGGAACAAGCTTGCCTGTCACGTTGTCTTCAACGATCTCGCGCGCGCCTTCTGTCATCGTGGCGACGACGGCCGTGCCGCTCGCCATCGCTTCGACAATCGCAAGGCCGAATGGTTCGCTGCGCGCGGCGGAAACAAATACGTCGAACTTGCGTAAAGCCGCCGCCGCATCGTTTGTCCAGCCCCCCAGACGAACGCGTGCGTTGAGGTTCAGTTCCCTGATTAAGGCTTCAAGACGAACGCGATTTTCACCTGCGCGCGATTTGTCTTCGCCGACGATGAGGAACTTTACGTTTGTGCGGCGCGCGGCGATAAGAGCGGCGGCGCGCACAAAATCTTCGTGGCCTTTAATAAAACCGAGATGGCCGATGGTTCCGACAAGCAATGCGACTTCATCCGAATTTCGACTTTGATGAAATGAATTGTTGTTGAAGGCGGGCGCTTCAATGCCGCCGAATTTAGCAGTGTCGATACCGTTCAGGACAACAACGATCTTTCCCGTGTCAACAACCCGCGAATCCCGAAGCGAGCGGGCGACTGCTGCAGAGACGGCAATGATTCGCGCGGCGCGCGCAAGTGTTATTTTGTGAAGCTTGTTGAGCGGGAAAAGTGCATGGCGCGTAAGAATAAATTGCGCACCCGTATTGCGCATCGCGGCGAAGGCAGCGAGCGGATAATCGCGTGCGATATGAGCATGAACAATATCTATCTTATGTTTGTGGATGAAACGCGCAAGTTGCCGCGCAGAAGGCAAATCGAGCGCATTGCGAAGAGGAGTCTGCGTGATATTCTGCTGCGGCAAGGCCGTCAGTTCCGGCAGCAAAGGAGAGTCAGGCGCGACGGCGGCATAAACATCGTGGCCGCGCCGTGCGAGCGCGTTCGACAGATCGATTAAATGTTTTTCGCCGCCGCCGAGTTGACGCGCCGAACAGATTTGTAGAACTCTCATAAGCTGCTTTTCACGCGCCCGAATTCTACAGCAGATAAGATTGAAAGAAAGAATGCGGAACGAACTTAGGTATGAATACTGAGCTGAAGCAAGACTGAAATCGAGCGCCGAATCGAATAAGGTACTTGACGACTAAGTCTGAAAATTGAAACGATGATGAATCCAAGTTTACGCCAGCCTGAACCGCAGCGTGCGCTCGACAGCGAGGCCTTGATCTCCGAGAACACCTCGAAGAATACGCATAACGTGGTCGCAAAGCTTTTATTTGAGGAGCGTGATTGCAAAAACGTGCTGGATATACCATGCGGTGCGGGCGCTTTCACCAAGCGGCTGCTTGACGCAGGGCTAAGCGTTTATTCCGCAGATTGTCAGGAGATTATACGCGTCGCGCACAGGAACTTCTCCGTCGCGGACATGAATGAAAAATTGCCGTATGCGGATGAAATGTTCGATGCCGTCGTGTGCATTGACGGCATCGAACACATTGAGCGCCCGTTTGATTTCATCAAGGAGTGCCATAGAATTTTGCGCAAAGGCGGCGTGCTGATCGTTTCTACGCCCAACTTAACGGCGCTCAGGTCAAGATGGCGTTGGCTCTTGACGGGCTTTCATCAGGGAGAAAAAAGTCCGCTCGATGAAGCGAACTACACGCCGCTGCATCATCTCACGCTCGTTTCCTTTCCAGAGCTGCGTTACAGGCTGCACGCCAACGGATTCAAACTGAGCGCGATTAAAACAAACCGCGTTAAATTCATCAGTTGGGCTTACGCCGCGTTTCTGCCCTTCAGCTATTTGATGACGAAATGGGTCTTCAATAAAGAAGAAAAAAACGCGTCGGTGCGCGCGCAGAACCGCGAGATAACAAAGCAGACTTTCACTGTGCCCGTGCTGTTTGGGGAGACGTTAATCGTCAAAGCCGTTCGGGAGTAATAAAGTTTTTGCGTCGAATTTCTTTTGTGAATCGCGCTAGCCATGTGTCGCGGCGGCGGCGTCCTGCTGCTTGATCGGAGAGTCTTCATAGCGCGCCAGCAAATCCGCCGGGTCGCGGTAGATGGCGATGCAGCCCGCGCCGGTTAAACTCGCTTCGGGAAAGCCGCCGCAGAGCACTCCGATGGTGCGCACTTTGGCTTTGCCTGCCGCCGCTGCGTCGTAAGGTGTATCGCCGATGACAAGGCATTCATTCGGTTCAACGTCGCCTAGCTTTTCAATTGCCGCCTCGAAAATATCCGGGTGCGGTTTCGATTTCTCTGCGTCGTCGGCGGATGTCGCTTTTTCAACGAGGTCATCGATGCGCGCGATTTTTTTGTAAGTTTCGAGTTCGTCTTCCTTGGCGGAGGAAGCGAGCGCGAGGCGTTTGCCGTCCGCCTCGATGCGCTCGAAAAGCTCGCGCACTTGCGGAAACGCTTTGACGCGCGGCATGTATTCGCGCTTGAAAAGCTCGCCCCTGTATTCTTCCATGTCCTTGCCGAAGCGCTTTAATTCTTCTTCGGAAAAAAAGACGGGCAGCAGTTGATCGCCGCCCTTGCCGATCTGCGAGCGCACATCCTTAAACGCAATGTTCTTGCCGAAATGTTTGAAAGTTTTCTGCCACGCTTCCGCATGAAAATCAACTGAATCGACGAGCGTTCCGTCAATATCGAAAATCACAGCTTTAATCGCCACAAATTTATCCCCCTGAAAATTTTTGATTGCATGATACATCTTACACGAGTTCGCTTGTGAATGAAGTTCAGGACTGCAAGAACGCCGCCATCGGCCTTCGCCGAAAAGAGTTGACAGCGCGCCGCTCATTGCTTCAACATAATTATTCCCCCTGCAAAGAAACATAGTTATTCTGTGCGGCGTAGTTTCCGCGTATCATGTTTCCCCTGCGACAGTCGGACACGTTTTCGGCAAAAGAATTTTTGAATAGCATAAGGAGCGAAAAAAGATCATGGCTAATAAATTAGTAACGGGACTTTTCAAAACACGCGCGGCGGCAGAAGCAGCCGTCGATGCGATTCTCAAACGCGGTTATTCGCGCGACGACATTAGCGTGCTGATGTCCGATTCAACAAAGAGCAAAGAGTTTGCGGTTGAAACAGGCACGCACGCGGCGGACGGCGCGGGCATCGGCGGCGCGCTCGGCGGAACCATCGGAGCCGTGCTCGCGGGCATTGCCGCCGTCGGCACGAGCATCGCTCTGCCGGGCGTCGGGCTTATCATCGCCGGGCCGCTCGCGGCAGCACTCGCGGGCGCGGGCGCGGGCGGCGCAACCGGCGGCATCATCGGTGCTTTGATCGGCGCGGGCATCCCGGAGCATCGCGCGAAGGTTTACGACGCGGGCTTGCGCGGCGGCGGCATTCTGCTCGGCGTCGAAGCCAAGGACGCGGACGACGCTGACAAGCTCGAAAAGCTGCTCGAAGACATCGGCGCAGACCACGTCCGGCAGGAATAGGCTTTCTGCTTTTTCGCCGCGCCGCTCGAAACCGAAAGCTGATCGCAACTTGCGTTTGACGGCTGACGATGCCCGACGCAAGTTGCGATTGGCGTTTTGTGTGAGCGTCGTGAAAACTAAACTCTTCGTGTGAGGAAACCCGCAATGCAGCGAACTGAAAAAGTAATGGAGATAGACGCGCCAATCGAGCGCGTCTTTGATTTGTTCAGCGACTTCGAGAATTTTCCGCGATGGATGAACAACATCAAGGACGTGCATTACACCGGACGGCGCTTTTCGCGTTGGACGGCGCGCGCTCCCTTAGGCACAAGCGTCGAATGGGAAGCGGAAACAATTATCTTCGAGCCGGATCGCAGAATCGCTTGGCGAACAGTGCGCGGCGACGTCAACACGAACGGCGAAGCGGTTTTTGAATCGACACGGCGCGGAACGACGATGATGCGCATCCTGCTCGGCTATGAAGTTCCCGCCGGACGGCTCGGCGCGCTCGTCGCAAGTCTCTTCGGCAAAAATCCCGAACAGGAATTAGAGGAAGACCTGCATTCGTTCGCGCGAATCGCCGAAGGCCGCGAACAAACAAGCGCCGCCACCACCCCGACGCCACCGCCGCCGCGCACTGATGATCGCTTGACCAATGAGAACGCCGGACAGAAACATTCGCATGAGCAGCGCGCTCCCGAACACGTCACGAATCGCCATGCGCTGACGCCGCGCGAAAGAGCGCGCGAGCTTGAAATGGAACAGGAGCGCAGGCTGCAAAATGTGCCGGAAGAAACGCGCAAGGTTTTTCGTCGGGGCGTGGATAGATTATCGGATGAAGGCCCGAGCACGCGCTGGCGTAGAAACTGACGTGAAACTCATCAGCGCATAAACTTCGTTGTGTGAGTAAATAATCAAAGGCGCGGGTTGAACTTAAATTCAACTCGCGCCTTTGATATTTGTTTTCGCAGCAGCTACTTTTTAATAGCGTCGCCGACATCCTTGACTGCGTCGCCGACCGTGCGTTTGGCATCGCCGACGCCTTCCTGAACGTTGCCGCTCGCGCGATCCGCCGTGCCTTCGTCTTCCATATCCTTGTTGCCGATAGCGTTTCCGACGGTTTCCTTGATAGCGCCCTTCGCTTGATCCAATTTGCCTTCGACTTCATCTTTGTTCGGTAAGCTCATGGTCTTGTCTCCTCTTAAACTCTCGGTTGCGATTCATTCAAAAGGCGCGCTGTTTTTATGTTCGCGCCGTTGGTTGTAGCCGGAGCAATGGCAAGCCGTATGCCAGCCTCGATGCTTTCTTACAGCAAAAGCCGCCGGGTTGCGTAAAGCACTTGAAGCAAAGAGAAACGAGCTGTGTGATAGAGATTCGGATTGGCTGAATGTGCAAACTGCGCAAGCACATTTCCGTACAGCAGCGTGCGCCGTATGCTTTGTCTTCGGACGAATATTCTTTCAGGGAAATTTATGCCAGCGCTTCTACGGAAAGCGATTCGCGTGCGGCGCTTTGGTTGAGCAGTTCCGTGGCGCGCTCCAAGACCTCCGTAATCGCAAAGGGTTTTGTAATCACCGCGTCGATGCGTCCCTGTGCATGGTCTTCGGGCGTAATCATCTCCGCCCATCCGGTGGCGAGTATCAAAGATGTCGCGGGAAGATTCTCCTTGACCCATCGCGCCACCTGCACGCCGCTTATTTCCGGTAAGCCCAGATCGCATATTACCAGATCGATTTTTTGATCCTGCAAGCGTGCCAGCGCCTCTGTGCCGGTCTGCGCTTCGACGACTGTGTGGCCTGCTGCGGTAAAGGCATCGCACAACAACGCGCGCACGTTGTCCTCGTCATCGACGATCAGCACGCGTGCCTGTCTCGCTTGCGCGGGCATCTCGAATCTCGCCTGCGCTTTTGCCGTGTGCTTTTTCTCGTAAAGCGGCAAGCGGATTTCGATGCGCGTGCCTTCACCCGGCTCGGAAGCGACCATAAATTGACCGTCGTGCCGCGTGATGATGCCGTGCGAAGCGGAGAGGCCGAGTCCCGTGCCGCGCTCGCCCTTTGTCGAATAAAACGGCTCGAAGATTCTTTTTTGCGTCGCCTCGTCCATGCCGCTGCCCGTGTCTGCGACCCAGAAACAGGCGCCGTCTAGTTCCGCGCGCGTGCCTATCTCGATTGCGCCGCCTTCGGGCATCGCGTCCACTGCATTGAAAAGCAGATTGAGCACGACCTCGCGCAACTCCGACGCTTCGCCGAACACATAAACGCCCGCCTGATTTTCCACGCGCACGTTGATCGAACGCGAGCGCGCCGCCGCTTCGTTTTGCCATTTCGGTCTGGCAATCTCGACGCTCGAAGCGATCAACTCCGCGAGGTCTATGGGCGCAAATGTGCTGGTCGCGTCGCGCCTTGCGAAATCCAACATGCGGCGCAAAGTCTGCGCGCTATCGTTGACGGCGCGCGTGATGACTTCGAGGCTGCGCGAGGCCGGATCGTCCGCGTTTTTTTGCTTCATCAAGAGAAGCTGCGCGCGTCCCTGAATCACCGTCAGCGAATTATTTAAGTTGTGTGCGACGCCCGCCGCGAGTTCGCCTAAAGCGCGCAGTTTGTCGGATTGCGCCATGCGTTCCTGCGCGCGTTTGCGTTCCGTTATGTCGCGCAGAAAGACGAGCGCGCCGCTTACGTTTCCGTCGCGCCACAAAGGAGACATGTGCGCTTCAACGTCGCGCACAGTCGAGTCCGCGCGAATCATCTGCGCCTCGCACTGCGCATCCTCGCCCGTTTGCGTGCGGCGCAGATGCGCACTCGCCGCTTCTCTTGTTTCGGGAGCGACGATGTCAGCGAAATGCCTGCCGAGTAGAGCGCTATCAGTCAATCCGCCCGTCGTCCGCGCGCGTTCGTTCATCCACGTAAAGCGCCCGTTTGCGTCGAGCGTATAAATCTCGTCGGGCGTCAAATCGGCGAGACTCGCCATAAATGATTTATGCTCGAAGGCTTCGGCTTCGGCGCGGCGCAACTCCGACACGTCGCGCGCAATCACCACTACGTTTCCATTCAGCTCGGAGTCCTTAACAGGCACGACGATCATGATTGTCGGTTGATCCTGATTCGCTCCCGCCATCAGCTCTACTTCGAGCGTCTCGTCGCTTTCGCGCGCGCGTTCGACGACACATTCGCTTGCGCCCGGAATATGCCAGAACATTTCGCAGCAGCGCTTATCAGCGAGCGAAGCGTCCGCACTCCCGCTCTCCAGCCTCGCGCCCGCCGCGTTCGCGCGCTTCAAATGTCCTTCTGCGTCGAACAGAAAAATTCCATCGGGCTGAGCCGCGAAAGTCGTTTCCCACTCAAGGCTCGCCGCCGCCAATCCTGTGTAACGCGACGCGGCCTCCTGCTGCGTTCCCTGCGCACGCCGTTCGGCTTCGCCGCACTGTCGCTGCAAAGCGTCGAAACGTTCGCCGAACGCTCGTTGCGACTGGGTGTTGCGCTGCGCGAAAAACAACGCGAGCGGCACGCCTAAAGCGGCGCAAACAATTACCGCCCACCAAGCTTGTGCCTGCGGAAAAACCAAAAGGAGGACGATTAAGCAAACGGCAAACACAGCAAGCATAGCCGCCGGTTGTGCATATGCGTGCCATTGAGTAACCGGCGAATTCTTCACGGAAGATTCCACCTTGTTTGTAGAAGACACGTTTACATTCACTGTTTTCATTGAGCTTTATCTTTTCATGGCTGCGCAGTGTGGATTTATCCGAACGATCAAAGACGCGCTGCAAAAGCAGGCAAAAACATGTTAGCAAATTTTTAACAAAACGGACAATGTAATTCTATTGCCTTCGACCATAACAGTTTAATGATTTTGCAAGCTCCGAGAGACATAAAGCTCTCTGACAAAACAAAAAAGATGCGCTTGAGCGAAAACTCAAGCGCATCTTTTTGGAGTTAAAAGTTCTCGTTAGAACTCGAAACGCAGTGCGAGCTGAACCTGACGTTCACGGAAAAGCGTGCCGCCCGCTTCCGTGATGCTGCCGAACAACGGATTGAACTGCAGCGTCGGGAGCGTGCCTGCGGCGGCACCCGACGGAGCGCCGGTTACACTGTAGAGAGTGGTGTTCACGCTCGTGACCTGTGTGCGGTTGAATAGGTTAAAGGCTTCAGCCAGGAACTCTACGTTGGTTTTTTCCGTAAAGCGGAAGCGTCTTGAAACGCGCAGATCGACGTTGACGATGCGCGGCTGGCGGAAATTATTACGCGGTAGAAACGGGAAGCGAGATGAGCCTCCCGTCGCATTGAAGCCCCCAGCAATTGTGCTTGTGCCTGTCGCTAAAATATTTGCGCCGCTGCCGCCATTGCCGATAAAGGTGTTGGCGCTTCCCGAAACGTTGCCGGAGAAAGGCCGCCCCGAATAAAAGGAAACAATCGGCGCGATGTTGAAGCCGTTGAAAACAGCGCGTCCGACGCGGCTGTCGGAATCCTTGCCGAAAAAGTCCGGCGTATAAACGGCGCTCACGATGAATTTCTGGCGCACGTCGAAAGTCGATCTGCCGCGATCACGATCCGGGTTGGTGGGATCAAGCGGATCATTGGTATTGGTGAACGTGCTTGATGATTGACCGTTGTCGGTGGCCTTCGCAAGCGTGTAACTGGCCTGGAATTGCAGCCCTTTGGTATAGCGGCGATTGGCTTGCAGCACCAGCGCGTTGTACTGCGATTTGATCCTGCTGCGAATTTCCGTCAAGGCATCGAAGGCCGGATTCGGTCTCGCGGTCGGGAATGGAATCGTCGTGGTCGCGGCGGGTCTAATGCCTGTGAACGTCGGAATCGTCACCGTCTCCCCGTCAAAGGGGCCGCCGACGGCAAGGTAACTGACGTTCTGCGTCGTCGTGCCGATGTTCGTATCGACAAAGGTCGGAAGATTATGTCCGTAGCTCAATAGATAAGAAGCGGAGATGACCGTGTTGCGGCCAATCTCTCGCTCGACTACCACGTCTCCCTCATGAATCAGCGGAGCCTGAAAATTGTTGGAAAAGAACTGCACCGCCGAAGGAACGCCGACTTGATTCGCCAGCACGTTCGGGAATCGCGGTGCCTGCGCCAACTGCGCGGCATTGGATGAGTTGAGTGAAACTTGGAACTGCGCGCCGGGTACCGCCGTATTGGTCAACGCGTTGGAGATCGTCGAATTAATGATGCGCCCGTAATAGATGCCGTAGCCGCCGCGAATGACTGTCTTTGCGTCGCCTGCGTAAGCGAAGCCGACGCGCGGGCCGAAATTGTTTTTGTCGGACGGAAGCTGCGATGTTTGCGACAACGTGGGGTTCGCGAGGAATGCCTTCGGCAACTGCTCGTATTCATAACGCAGGCCGAGATTGACCGTTAATTTCGAGTTGACGCGCACGTCGTCCTGCACGAAGAAATTGTAGTCATTCGTGCTGAACTTAAATGCGGTCGGGCCGAAGCCTTGGGCGAAAGAACTGAAGCACTGACCGCTGGCGCGCGTGCTGCCGAGACACGTCACAGGCCTGGCGAAAGGCGTTCGGGCATTCGTAAAGTCGATAAGGAAATCGTTGAGGCTGTTTGTGCCGGTGAAGGAAAACGCGCCGCTCTCGTTACGCAAGTTGTCGATCAAGTCAGTGACGTGATTGAAGTCGCCGCCGAACTTAAGCGTTTGTTTGCCGCGCACGACCGTCACAGTGTCGGCATATTGCTGGCGCTTCTCGTCTGGGAAGGCGCGGCGTTCAAGAAACGTCGGCTTGCCGAATTCGATGCCGTTGGTCAGAAATACGTCCGGCGCACTGCCGTTGATGGCCATCGTCGGCTCGCCCGGCAAGGGCGGCTGCGAAAGCTGAAATTCGTTGTCGCGCGAATACTGAAAGCGCGCTTCATTAAGAATAGTCGGGGAAATAGTCGAAGCAAGGCGCGTCGTCAGTGTATCGATGCGCACGAAATCGTCGCCGAAGCTGGCGCGCCCGCGCGTGTTGGTCGCCTGTGTCTGAATGCCTGCGGGCGATTGCGAGCGGAAATTGTTGTAAGTCGCCGTGAAGATATTTTTACTGTTGATGTTGTAGTCGATCTTCGGTAAGAAGATGCGCTGGTTTTGTCTGCGCGGCACTGTTCCCGTCAAACTGTTAAGAAATGAAAGGCCGGAATTGATCTGATCGGTTGTCAAGCCTCTGCTCAACAGCGTCGTGCGGTTGACCGTGTTCAGAAAGTTCGGGTTTGTGAAAATGCCGAGGCCGGGAAAGTTGCGGCGCTGTTCATCGTAGCTGAAAAAGAAGAAGGCTTTGTCTTTCGCAATCGGGCCGCCGATGGTGCCGCCGAACTGCTGGCGAATGTCCTTCGGTTTGATGCCGATGATGCTCGTCGAAAAGTCCGGGTTCAAGACACTCTGGAACGCACGCGGATTGCGCGCTCCGAGTTTGTTGTTGCGGTTGTAATAAAAGCCGCCGCCGTGAAATTCGTTTGTGCCGCTTTTAGTGACGGTGTTGATGACGCCGCCCGCCGCGCGTCCGTACTCGGCGGAGTAGTTCGATGTATTGACCTGAAACTCGCGCACCGCCGCTTGGCTGATCGAATAGCTGATGCGCGTGCGTCCGCGCTCTTCGGAAAAGAATGCTTGGTTGTTGTCGCCGCCGTCAACCGTCGAGTTGTTGAGCAGGCCGGAGATGCCGCGAAAACTAAGCAGACCGAAATTGCCGTCCGGCACGACGCCGGGGCCTAAGAGCGCGAAGTTATTGGCGCGGCGTCCGTTAATCGGAAGCTCGTTGATCGAAGTCTGATTGATATTAGTGCTGAAATCTTGGCGCTCTGTGTTGATGACCGGCGTTTCGCTTGTTACCTGAACCGTCTCGCCCGTAACGTTGCCGACTTGCAGCGGCACGTCCAAGTTGGTGACGAGGCCGACTTCGACAACGACTTTTTCCTGCGTGAAAGCGCCGAAGCCTGTCGCATTGATGGCTACGGTGTAATTGCCGGGTTGAAGCTGCGAGATACGAAAGCGTCCGTCGCTATCCGTCGTCGCGGTGCCTTCGCTATTGGTTTCGGCGTTGCGCGCGGTAACGGTGGCGTTCGGTATAACTGCGCCCTGCGGGTCTTTGATGGTGCCGCCGATGGCACCGGCTACGGTGGACTGCGCGAAGGCCGCTACGCTGATGCCCGCGAGCAATAGCAGCGCCGCGAGAGATAGCCGTAGAAATCTAAACATGTTGAGGAACTCCTTAAAAGAAATAAATTGAAAGTGTTGGCGATGGCGTCTGCGCTTGTAGGCTATGACAGCGACGGGCGCAGAACAAAAGCGTTAATGTTTGGAAACGTTAAATTACTTGAACCCGTGTGGTTCAGGAATGATCCGCGAAAGAAAGCAAGTTTCTATCACGATGCGCCCGATTTACGCAAGAGCGAAGACGTAAACAAATAGTTAAATTTTACGAGGCACACAAGCCGATTAAAACGCTCTAATGCGCCGAGGGAACGTCTGTTTCACAAGCGCTCGCAAATAATTGCGATGCCCTGACCGCCGCCGATGCACGCGGTTGCTAATCCATAGCGCCCGCCGCGCCGTCCGAGTTCGTTGAGCAGCGTCAACACTAGCCGCGTGCCGGATGCTGCCAGCGGGTGTCCGAGGGCGATTGCGCCGCCGTTGACGTTCGTTTTTTCGCGGTCGAGGCCGAGTTCTTTTTCGACGGCGAGATACTGCGCGGCGAATGCTTCGTTGACTTCGATTAAATCGAGGTCTTCAATCTTCAGGTTTGCTTTCTCCAGCGCCTTGCGCGTCGCGGGGACGGGGCCGATGCCCATGATTTCCGGCTCGACTCCGGCGTAAGCCCAACTGACGATGCGCCCGACGGGTTTCGCGTCGTGCGCCTTCACATATTCTTCGCCCGCGATGACGAGCGCCGCCGCGCCGTCAACGATTCCCGACGCATTACCGGCGGTCACGAAGCCGTCCTTGCTGAAGGCAGGGCGCAGTTTCGCCAATCCTTCGAGCGTCGTTTCGGGGCGCATGTGGTCGTCATGGTCAAAGAGCGTTGTGCCTTTGCGCGTCTTGATTTCAACGGGCACGATCTCTTCCGCGAAGACGCCTTTGTCCTGCGCTTCTTTGGCGCACTGCTGCGAGCGCAAAGCATACTCGTCCTGCGCCTCGCGCGAAACTTCATGGCGGCGCGCGAGATTCTCCGCCGTGCCAGCCATCGGCGTATTGCAGTAAGTATCGAGCAGCGCGACCATCAAACTGTCTTCGAGCTTGCCTTGACCGAGCGCGAAACCGCCGCGCGCGCCGCGAATCACATGCGGAGCCTGCGACATGGATTCCATGCCGCCGACAAGCGCCGTCTGCGCTTCATTGAGTTGGATCATTTGCGCGCCGCTGATAATGGATTGAATACCGCTGCCGCACAAACGGTTCACGGTCAAAGCCGGACGGTCAAACGGCACACCGGCTTTCAAAGCGACGTGCCGCGCGCCGTAAATCGCATCGCCCGAAGTTTGCAGAGCATTGCCGAAGATCGTATGGTCGATTTCATCGGCGGCGACGCCTGTTGCTTCCAATGCTCCGCGCGCGGCAATCACGCCCAGATCAATCGCCGAAATATCCTTCAACGCGCCGACATATTCGCCCATCGGCGTGCGCTTGCCGCCCAAAATAAACACATCGTGTGACATTTTGCTATAGACCTCTGTATATAAATATTGAGTAACGTAATGAAACCAAAAAGAATAGCAAACGCTCTGCGAAGGCGTCAATTGTATCTGAAGAAACATAGCTCAAAAGCGTTTAACTGTTTTTAGAAATTTCTTTACATGGCGCCCGCCTTCATTATAGGATGGCACCCGCCCGCAGCTTCTCTCAATAGCGCCGATGCGTGCAAAATCTGTTTTAAACCTCAACTGCATAGTTTGTCGAAGGAGTATCCTCAATGAAGATTAGAAGCCGTTTGTCACCTCCCTTTTGTTTGTACAATAGCGCGCCGCGCGCCGTCTTATGTCTCACAGTTCTTTTGTATGTGGTTTTTCCTCTGCGCGCGCAAACGCTTGATCGCATTGAGCGCGGACGGGCGCAAGACATGCTTGCGGCGATCAAGGGTGATCTCAAGAAAAACTACTACGATGCTAATTTTCATGGCGTGGATATTGACGGGCGTTTCAAAGCCGCCGATGAAAAACTCAAACAGGCCGCTTCGCTCGGTCAGGCGTTTGGAATTATCGCGCAGGCGCTACTTGACCTGAACGATTCACACACGTTCTTTCTTCCCCCGCCGCGTCCGGAGCGCATTGAGTATGGATGGCGGATGCAGATGATCGGCGAAAAGTGTTATGTCTCCGCCGTCAAACCGGGCAGCGACGCCGCCGCTAAAGGGCTTAAGGAAGGCGATGCAATTACCTCGCTCGGTGGATTTAGTCCAACGCGCAGAGATTTCTGGAAAATGCAGTATTACTACAACGCGTTAAGTCCAAGGCCGGGTATGAAAGTAGTTGCGCAAAGCCCAGATGGTCAGCAACACCAGCTTGAGATAAAAGCCGACGTAAAGCAGGGCAAGCGTGTCATCAACCTCGCCGACAGCATAGACCTTAATGAGCTAATCAGAGGTATCGAGTCGGATGAGCGCGCGAATCGCCACCGCTATATAGAGAATCTAAACGGCGTCTTTGTGTGGAAGATGCCTGCCTTTGATCTGACCGAAGAGAGTGTTGACGGAATCATGGAAAAGGTGAAAGGCCGCAAGGCGCTGATCCTCGATTTACGCGGCAACGGCGGTGGTGCTGAAGTCACGCTACTACATTTGCTCGGCTACTTCTTCGATAAAAACCTTAAGGTGGCCGACATCAATAGCCGCAAAGAATCGAAACCCTTGATCGCCAAAACGCGCGGTAACGGTCACACCTTCAGCGGCGCGCTTGTCGTCCTCGTTGATAGTGATTCCGCCTCGTCTTCAGAACTATTTGCCCGTGTCATTCAACTCGAAAAACGCGGCACGGTGATTGGCGACCACACGGCGGGTGCGGTGATGAGAGCCAGACACTATCGACACGACGCGGGCGTTAATACAATAGTACCCTATGGTGTCAGCATTACAGACGCCGACGCCATCATGTCTGACGGCAAAAGCTTGGAGCGAAGCGGCGTCACGCCTGACGAAATAGTTTTACCGACATCTGCCGATATGTTAGCTAGGCGCGATCCCGTGATGGCGCGTGCGGCAGCGCTCGCTGGTGCTCAACTAACTGCCGACAAAGCCGGCGCGCTATTTCCTATTGAGTGGCGGTAATAACTGTGTAAGTGAAATGAACCGAAGGCAGAACTGTGTTCGTGATGTGATATTGCTACTGCCCGCGACTCTTTGTTTCAATTGCCGCGCACGCGCATGAAATGGCGCTTGCCGACTTGCAACACTATTGTGCGATCCGCGTTCAACTCAATTTCATAATCCGCGCGCGCGACCCGTTCACCATCAATGCGAACGCCGCCTTGTTCGATAAGACGGCGCGCTTCGGCCATTGACGGCGCGAGTGCAGTTTCGACGAGCAGGCGCGGAAGTTTCCATGCGCCCACCGTAACAGTGCGCTCCTTGACTTCATCGGGCGCTTGCTTGTTTTGAAATACGCGGCGGAACTCTTCTTCGGCGCGCGTCGCATCTTCGCGTGAATGAAAGTCTGTGATGATGTGCTTGGCAAGTTCGACTTTGAAATCACGCGGATTGCTTGCGCCGTTTTCCGCCGCCGCGCGCATCGCATTTATCTCCGCCGTGCTCGCGTTTGTGCAAAGTTCATAATAACGCCACATCAATTCGTCCGAGATGGACATGATTTTGCCGAACATCTCCTGCGGCGCTTCGTTGATGCCGATGTAGTTGCCGAGACTCTTCGACATTTTCTGCACGCCGTCCGTGCCTTCGAGGAGCGGCGTAATCATCACGATCTGCGCTTCCTGTCCGTACTCGCGCTGTAAGTTTCTGCCCATCAGTAAATTAAACTTTTGATCCGTGCCGCCGAGTTCGACATCCGCTTTAAGCGCGACGGAATCGTAGGCCATGACGAGAGGGTACAAAACTTCATGCAGTGCGAGCGGGCGGTTTTCTTCGAGACGTTTCTGAAAATCATCGCGCTCTAAAATCTGTTTGACGGTGACGTGCGATGCGAGGCGTATAAAGCCTGCTGCGCCGATTTCGTTCATCCAGCGCGAATTGAAATCGACGACTGTTTTTTCAGGATCGAGCAGCTTGAAGATTTGCGTTTTGTAAGTTTCGGCGTTGTGGGCAATCTCTTCGACGGAGAGTTGCGGGCGCGTCGCGCTTTTTCCAGAAGGATCGCCGATCAAGCCCGTGAAATCGCCGATCAGAAAAATCACAGTGTGGCCGATCTCCTGAAACGCGCGCAGGCGGCGTATGACAACAGTGTGGCCTAGATGTATATCGGGCGCAGTCGGGTCAGCGCCGAGTTTAATGCGCAACGGAACATTCGTGCGCGCGCTTTTTTCCAACTTCGCGCGCAATTCTTCCTCGCGGATAATCTCTACAGTGCCTTTGCGCAAATAAGCGAGTTGTTCATCAATCGTCATAATCAAAATTTGCCCGTCACGCGTCGTTCGATAATTTCGTAGTCGCCGCGCAGCACGCGCGCCACAGCTTGCGCGTAGAGCTTGTGTTCTTCTGCGAGAATGCGCGCGGCTAAGATTTCTTCGGTGTCGCTGTCGTGAACAGGCACGACTGCCTGCGCGATGATTGCTCCACCGTCCAGAGTTTCGTCCACAAAGTGAACGGTGCAGCCCGTATATTTGATTCCGTACCGGAGCGCTTGACGTTGCGCGTCGAGGCCGGGAAAGGCTGGCAGCAGACTCGGATGAATGTTCAGTATGCGCCCGCGATATGCTTCGATGAAAAGCGGCGAAAGCAAACGCATGTAACCGGCGAGACAGACGAGCGAGATTTCGCGCGTCCTTAAGGCCGCGAGCATTTCCCCTTCGTGTTCTTCGCGCGTGCGTTTGCCGCGTTCGATGACAAGCGTTTCCAATCCGTGTTCACGCGCGAGTGTGAGTCCGTGCGCGTCGGCGCGGTCACTAATAACGACGGCAATGGTCGCGTCTGGAATGCGTTCGTCACGCACAGCTTCAATGAGCGCAAGCATGTTCGAGCCGCGCCCGGAAATCAATATGCCGAGACGATGAAGCGTTCCCACCTTAAACTCCAAAGCTCTACTCGATTGAGACCGCGCCGTTTCCTTCCGTTACGCGCCCGATTTCGTAACATGATTCTCCCCGTTCACGTACATGCGCCTTGATCGCTACGGCGTCTTGCGGCGCGGCGATGATGACCATGCCGACGCCCATATTGAACGTGCGGTGCATCTCCGCTTCGGAAACATTGCCGATCTCCTTCATCACGTCGAAAACGGGAAGCACAGGCCATGAGCCGCGCTCGATTTTCACGCCGACCCGTTGCGGAAGAATGCGCGGAATGTTTTCCAGCAGCCCGCCGCCCGTAATGTGCGCGAGTCCCTTTATTATATTTTTGTCGAGCAGTCCTTCGAGCGCTTTCAGATAACTTTTGTGCGGTTGCAAAAGCGTCGCGCCGATGGTTTCGCTGAGCGCCGGAAGCTGTGTGTCAACATCGTAACCCGCGATTTCAAAAAAAAGTTTGCGCGCCAGCGAATAGCCGTTGGTGTGAAGACCTGCGGACGGAAGTGCGAGCAACACGTCGCCCGCCATGATGCCTTTGCCGTCAATCACTTTCGCGCGGTCAACGATGCCGACGACGAATCCCGCCACGTCGTATTCGCCCGCCGCGTAAAAGCCGGGCATCTCCGCCGTTTCGCCGCCGAGCAGCACGCAACGGTTTTCGCGGCAGCCGTTCGCAATGCCTTCGACAACGGATGCGACAACGGCGGGCGAGAGTTTTCCGGTGGCAATGTAGTCTAGGAAGAAAAGCGGGCGCGCGCCCTGCACTAATATGTCGTTGACGCAGTGATTGACGAGGTCTTGGCCGACTGTGTGGTGCGTGTTGGTCGCAAAAGCGATTTTCAATTTCGTGCCGACGCCGTCAGCCGAAGCGACGAGCGTGGGCTGGCGCATCTGTGGAAACGCCGCGTCGAACATGCCGCCGAAGCTGCCTATGTCGGTCAGCGTGCGTTCGTTAAAGGTTGCGCGCGCGAGTTGTTTGATGCGCTCTTTCGCAAGGTTCGATGCGTCTATGTCAACGCCCGCGTCGCTGTATGAAACAGGTTTGCTCATTATTAAGAAAGGGATTTGCTATTCATTTTTGCGGCGATTCTTACAATTTGAAATCCTTTTGATCCTGCGTGCCGCTCCGCTCGGTTAGTTCATCCTGCAATTTTTTCACGTTGTCTTCGGCGGCGGCGCGCTCTTGTTTGTCGAGCGTGATCGAGATGCGCAGATGGTCGCCGTCGCTTGCGCCGTTCGGGAGAAATGCGACGGGCAAATCTATCTGTTGTTTTTCGTCGTCGCCGAGAAGAACGACGGCCATTCCATTATCTTCGATGCGGTCAATAACGGCGTGTATCGAGTGGTCGCGCGAAGTTTGTTTGCGCCCGTCGCCGCTATCGCTGTTCTTTGCCATGATGAGTTTATCTCCTTGAAGATGTTTGCGCGTCGAATGCTTTTCAATGTTTCCG
>JAABUK010001712.1_pt1 | contig 41202 bp, 31 predicted proteins | sample 5559141 | NCBI WGS metagenome assembly JAABUK01 (sample SAMN10711869, study PRJNA513367) | rock metagenome | isolation source: Antarctica rocks | place: Antarctica: Victoria Land, Pudding Butte nord | collected 2016-01-03 | reverse complement strand
TTAGAGCCCTAGCGTACTAAGTATAGTAGTCCTTACTATACGTACTAACCGAGTATATTATATTATACTTCGACGTACGTAATACTAGGTTCCCCCTCTAAGATTTCTCGTCCTAAGAAACTTATCCTTCCTTATATTCGATGCCTATATAATGTAATCCTAAACTATCTTCTACTACCCGTTAGACGGCTCCTATTAATAAGATTAGCCCGTTAATAGTTACTATGCGTATATATAAGTACTACGCGGACCGGGATTATCCGGAGAAATATCGTGTTAGTACGTAGTTAATAAAGTACGTAGAGTATATTCGTACTAGGTATTAATATAATCTAGCTCCGTTTTTAATAGTGTAATAGCTTAGGCTTAAGCGTTAATAGAAATAAAAGTCGATAGAGGCTCGTGAAATACTCGTAAAGTAGTCGCGGCTCTAAGCGGAGGTAGATTAACTAGAGAAGAAGGAGTAGGAGCTAGTTAAGGGCGAGCTCCGAAATATTATAGATCTAGAGGCGGATGAAGTAACCTTAACTAATAGTCCTAACGCGGAGGACTTTCTTCTAGATATTAACTCTAAGCGACTTATGTTAGAGGACGAGTTTAACTAGAGTACCCTTAGCTTTATTCCTAGTAAAACTATCGCAGGAGCGTCTAGTAGTTCCGAAGATATCTAATAGGTTCCTAGGTATCTTTTAATTCCTTATAGTTCTTCTATTTAATAAAGTATTCCTAACCCCTCTATTCTAGGATCTTCTTAACTTCGTATTCTTTAGTTTTAGCCTTAAACTTCTAGTCTTCCTAGAGCGGTATCCTAGGGTCGGCTGGTTCTAGTAAAGAGACATAGAATATTAGAAGTACTTTAGCGTCAGGTAGTAACTATAACTTATAGTTAATAACTTCCTCTAGTTACTTAATTAAATTAGGTCTAACTTTTATATAATCTAGTTTTTTACTTAGTCTCTTACTTTTCAGGTTCTTTATATAAAGGTAAACCTTATCCCCCTTTTTTAGTTAAGGATATATTTTTCTTTTCTTATTAACTCTTATTCGAGTTTTTATATTAACTTTACTAATTATCTATTATATATCGTTATATAGTCTTTTTATATTAGATGCTAGTACTATTACCTTTTCCGCCTAGGCGCCTTCTCGTGGCTCTAGGAAAAGATTCGTATATCGTTTATAATTTATAAAGAATGGCGATAGCTATATAATATCCGATCTTTTATTATTAAATACTAATTATACTATTAGAAGTAGTAATACCCAGTTATCTTATTTATAGTTAATATAGTATCTTAGGTATACTTCTATTATCTAGTTTATACGTTCTATCTAACTATCTATCTCCGGGTAATAGGCGGTTAATATTCGCAGTTTTATTCTTATAACGGCGATTAGAGTCTTTTAATAGTAAGATATAAAGAGTCTATCACGATTAGATATAATAGATTCAGGTATACTATAATCCCCTGTTAACTTATTAAGGAGTATAAATCCTAGTTAATCTACTTTATAGGCTTCCTTATAAGGGATTATAATAGTATACTTAGTTAACTTATCTATAATTACTATAATTAAGTTAAAGATATCTCTTATAACTAGATCTTTTAACTTTAGTAATTTAATAACGAAGTCTATTGTAATATCTTTCTATAGTATATCTAGAACTAGCGTAAACTATATTTACCTATATTTAGTATAGCGTGTAGACTTATTCTATTAATAATAAATATATTCCTCAATATATTTCTTAACGTACGTACGTAGTTATAGTACCGCATACGTTCGTTTAAGGAGTTCCACTATCTTAGATACTCCTATATATTCTATTAAAGGATTATCGTAGTAATCCTAGATTACCTCTTTAATATAACCTTTAAGTAGGTATACCTTCCCCTTCTATTAGAGTAATTCCTATCCTAGCTACTAATTTCTTAGCTCTATAACTAGTTTATTATAGACGTAGCCTTCTCTAAGTATTAGCGTAATATCCTAGATTATAACTCGCGTAGTTACTACTAACCTCTATATTAGTACTAGCGATCTATCCCTTTCTTATTTAAGAATCAGCTTCTTTATAATGTCCTTAGATTCTATATAATCTATTCGCTTACTTAGGGCGTCCGCTCGACTATTATCTTTTCCTAGGATATATAATATCTTAAATTTATACTATCCTAATAATTCTAACTAATGGACCTATCTTCGGTTTAACTCCTTAGTTATAGTAAAGTTCAAGAGGTTCTTATAATCTATAAAGATAGTAAGTTCTAAATAACTCTCTATATATACCTTCTAATTCTAAAGTGCGTATACTACTACTAATAGTTCCTTATTATAAATACCGTAATTTTATTCTACTACTAATATCTTTCGTAAGTAGTAGGTAATTAGGTACTATTTACTATCTTTTTCTTAACATAAATAAGCGCTAATTATAAGATCCAAGGCATCTATTTTAATATAAGTAGGTTCGTTTACTTAAAAGGTATAGAGTATTAATAGATTTTAATAGGCTTCCTTTAATATCGTAAATACTTTCTATTAACTTAGTCCCTATTAAAATCTACTTTCTTTCTTAATAATTTCCGTAAGTAGTAGTACTATCTTTAAATACCCTTTAATAAACCTCCTATTAAAGTTCGTAAATCCTAAGAAGCTCTAGACTAATCTTATATTATATAGTATAAGCTATTCCGCTATAGCCGTAATCTTCTTAGGGCTTATATAAATACCTATAGTACTTACTATAAATCCTAGGAATTCTACTAATTCCCTATAAAATTCGTACTTCTCTAGCTTAAGAAGTAATCTAGCCTATAATAGGTAGGTTAAGATATCCTATATATACTAGATATATTCTTCCTTAATCTTAGAGTAGATTAAGATGTTATTAAGGTAAGTAATTACGGTGCGATCTAAATAAGCTTAAATAATATTATTAACTAGTACTTAACAGGTTACTAGTACGTTAATAAGTCTAAATAGTATAATTAAGTACTTATAATATCTATATTAAGTCCTAAATATAATTTTCTATTCCTCTCCTTCTTTTATTCGGATTAAGTTATAAGCTCTTTATAAGTTAAACTTAATAAATATTTTTACTTATAAGAGTCTATCCTATAGCTCGCTAATATTTAGTAAAGGATATCGATTCTTAATAGTAATATTATTTAACTTCTAATAGTCGACGTATAGCCTAAGCTTACTATCCTTTTTTAATATAAAGAGGATTAGATAACCTATTAATAATTTAGATTCTCGAATAAATCTCTTTTTAAGGTTCTTATTAATATACCTACGTAATATAGTAAGTTCCTTTTCTAATAATATATAAATTAATTTAAATATTAGTTCCTTTCCTAATTCGAGTTCGATCTTATAATCCTAAGATTAATATATAGGTAAAGCTTTTATTATTATTTCTTTTATAAAGAGATATATCTATTTCTTATACTCTTATAAAATATTAAGAGGTTTAATATTTCCCCTAATAACTCTAGCTTAGTTATCCGGCTAACCCTTACTAGTACTTATTAAATTAGATCCTTGTCTAAGGTTATCCTTCTTTAAAATTAAAACGTAATAGGCTTTAACTAGTCTTTGATTCTATTCCTTATCTATTGCTATCCGCTATCGGCGTATAAGTTATATACTAGTAACGTCTCTAGTATTTATAAATATAAGTACTCCTTTCTTCTAATTTATTACTAGGTTATATTTCTTTAACTAAGGCATTCCTAAAATAATATAATAAGTAGCTATCCTAACTATATTAAAGGTTAGTTCCTTATGATAGTATTAAATTATTATAGGTAGCGAGTATATTTCCTCGTCTATCCTTCCTATTAATAGCGTTAACCCGTCGGCTATCTATAAGTTATACTATTCTTTCTTCTTTCGAGTTAGTAGGCCTATTAACTGTACTAAATCTTAAGAGGTAAAGTTATTAATTACTTTAGAATCTATTATTATAATAATTCGCTAACTATTAATTAGTACTAGTATATTTACGTATATATCATACTGCGTGATATATAGGAATTGCTTTGGGGTTAGTATATTAATCTACTCATGTCTCCTTATAATATAAGAGATTACTCTTTTCCTTATTTAGGAAGAAAACCGTATATCATCTTAATCTCTTTATACTTCTTGTACCTATCGTGTAGGTAAGTATACTATTCTAGTAAGTAGTACTCTATTATATCTAGGTTATACTCTAATTAGTTCCTGATACTATCGTGCCATCCTGCGGTAGATCCTGGAAATTATAAGTCGCGTTATTTACTAGCTAGATACTAGTTATAACTATTACTTATATAATCTTTCTATATTATCCGTTTATAAGACGCGCCTACTACCTATCTCCCTAGTTCTATCCGTACTTAGGAGTAGTACTTATAGTAGTCGTCGGCGCAGGCTATCTAATACATGACACCGTGTTCTAGGTATACTAAGTTAAATCAATAATCCTTAACGTAGAGCTTTTCTTCCTAATATATTTTCTCGGAGTATTTTTCTTTATCTGATCCTTATAATGCGGTGGTATAAGATAGAGAGTTATTTAGAGCTTCTTAGAGAATACTATAGCGTGGTACTTCCTCTTCCTCTAAGCTCCCTTAACTTTCTTATCTATGTTCTAAGCTATACTCTAGAACTTCGCTGTTATCTAAAGATTCCCATTCTATCTTCTTTTCTTAAATATCCTAGAGTTATTGTTATAGTTAGTCTACCTCTTTCTAGATACTATTAATCAGGTCCGTTAGAACTTCCTTAAGTTCTAAGTCCTCTCGTCCTATTAGGATAAGATACCTTACGGTTCTTATATTAATATCCTAGGGTGATATTCCGTAGTTTAATAAGTTCTTAATGAATTGGTATACTTTTCATGCGAATTTGAAATAGCGTTCTCCCTTTATAACTTTCCTCGATGGATTCTCTAGATCCTTAGAAGGTTCGTTATATGGAACTCTTCTTAGTATATTCAACTGCGGTCGTAGTACTATATTCTTTAACCGGTAGTCTCTAGCGAAGTGACCCGGTTTATTATAGCTATAGTAGGTTACTACTTTCTTACCCCCTTTAAGCTACTTCTTACCCCTGAACTTTCCCTTATCTTGTTTCTAAGTGAAGTCTAGTTCTATTAATATATATCTATATAGGTCGCGTTATTAATACTATCATCTTCCTAGTCTATTACTAGCGAAGATTCCTGATTATCCTATTCCGGAGGTTCTACTATTATATCATTTCTCTATTATTAACTTATAGAGCTTATCGTTAACCTTAATAGCCTTAGCTATTAATATATTAAGATTATTAATCTATACTCTAGTTTATATAAGTTCTTCTTTAATATTAAACTTTAATCCGCGGCGGTATATTATTATTAGTACGTTATCATCCTAGTCCGTCTTTATTATATATTACTAAAACTAAGTAGAATACTTAGTAGTAGACTTCTTCTAAGATAAGTATTAAATAACTCGTATAGCCACCTTATTTTTATTTAAAGGACTAAAGACTCGTCGTATCTTAATATAAAACTATATAAAGCTTTCTATCTAGTCTTAGATAAACTTATTATCTAGATTATCTTTATCCTTAAGGTACTTCCTAAGAGAGGGATAAACCTACTTCTAAGCTCGTCCTCTTATATAAGTAATAGTGAAGGTCGGCTATTATACTATTAATAAGGCTATCCTATTAAAGGTAAAGTAGAGTTAAAGCTATATAAGCTAGTCTTTAAGCTTCTCTCTTTCACCGTAGTATAAGTTAGGTTTAGCGACCTTAGGTCCGTCTTTACTATCCATAATTAGGCGTTAAGAGCCCGAACTACTTAGGGGGGGGTCTCTGCTTCCTAAGGTACTTATCCTAAGGGTACTTAAAGTATTACGGTTTACTCCGTCCGTAGATAAGATAGACCTATGATTAGTTCTCGTAGAGAGGAGTATTAAGGAAGAGAGGTAAGTAGGCTTATATTAAATAGGTCTAGTATAAAGTATTATATTCAGTACTTAGGAGATTACTAGAATTATAATATAAGTTAAGTATAAAGCTCTTATCTACTAGGAAATATCGCTCTTTATATAGATATATGAAATCCCTGCTAAGAGATACGCTTAGTATACTTAGTCCCTGAGTATACTAATCTCTACTATAGCTTAGTATCCTAGCGTACTAAGTATATAGCTTAGAGCCCTAGTGTACTAAGTACGGTAGTCCTTATTATACGTACTAACTAAGTATATTGTATTATACTTCAACGTATATAACACTTATAATAGAGGATTATATATACTTAAAAATTATATTTTTAAATAATATAATTTATAATAAGTTTATATCTATTATTTTAAATCTTCCTAAGAAAGTTTAAGAAGCTTAATCTATTATCTTAAGAAATTATATATAAATTATTAAAGGATTTTAAATAAACTATTAATTTAATTATATTAAAGAAGGAGCTCTTTTAGCTTACTCTTCTTAAGTCTATCCTTAAGATCTAATTAACTATTTCACGCTACTCTAAGGAAGTAGTCTAGTAGTCTATCTAAAATCCTTATAAATTTACTAGATAGTTTAATAGTACTAAGTTTATAAATCTTACTATTATAAGTATCTAGGTAGATATCCTATACTTTTATAAGCTAAAAGTATTTTAAGCCCTTCTATATTTAAATAATAAGAGGTATCTATTTACTACCTTAATTATTAATATTATTGTATTAATTTATATTTTTATATTTTAATCTACTAGCTTTTAGTTTTTATAGAAGAGCTAGTTATACTTTCTTTATATTTAAATTAATAATTAGATTAGGAAATAGAAACTAAGAAGGGGATAGATAAATAGTAGTATATATATATTATAAAGTAGAGAAAAAAAATTAGGTAATTAACCTTATAAATATTAAATATTTATATTTAAGTAAGAAGGTATTAATCCTTTTACTATTAATTTATCTTATTTCTATTTAATTATATAATTAAAGTATTTTATAAGGTATATATTTAATATCGCGTTTAATAATATTATAATAACTATATTATACAATTAATATAATAATAATTATAATATTAAATAAACCTAGTAATAATTATAATATTAGGTAAATATCTTTAAATAGTTATATTATTATCTTTTATATCTAGTTAATCCTTTCCTATTTATATTAGAGTTAGTCTAACTTTATATAACTTATAACTAGCCTAATATCCTAATAGGTATCCTTAGAGGTACGCTATCTCCGTGTTATACTTTATATATTAATAATCTTACTATTCTTATTAAGTAAGTTATTATACTTATTAAGGATCTTATTTATATATATATCTTCCTTTAAAGCGCCGCGCGTATTATTTATTAGATCTATTAGGGTATCTACTATTTTATATATCTTATATTAAGCCCTTTACCTATTATAGATAGCTATATTTAGTTAGGATAATTTATTTATAAATTTAATTAACTTTATAATCTCTTCTTAATTAATTTAATTAATCTATATAATACCTTATAATTTATTTATTAGTAACTACTTAAAGTTAAAGATACTAAGATATCTTATTATTATATATATATATCCTTTAACTAGGAGTCTATTAGATCTAATAATAATTTAAGCTACTTTATTTAAATATTAATTTCTAAGTATATCTTTATCTTCTTAAAAGAGATTAATAATCTTATTAACCTTAAATTTAATCTAGGCTATATAAATTAGGATAACGGGTTTTTTCTATATAAGGCGGATTACTTATATATATATTAATACTTTTCCCTTAAGGTAATTATTAATTAATAAAGTAATAAGCCTATTAAGAATATATACCTAATAAATAATAAGAGCTAATATAAGCCTTATAATTATAATTATAAACTTTTCTTTTAATTCCTATATATTATTTAAGTAAATATATAATACTTATATCTTAAGATAGTTCGCCTTCCTAATAATCTAGTTAATTATACTCTTATAAGGTAAGTTAATCTTTACTATTTTATAAAGCTTCTTAAGTACTATCTTAAGCTATCCTTTATTTAGTATTTCCTCTAGTATATATTTAAGCTCCTTAATAGCCTTATATATAACTAATTTAAGGAATAATAATAAAATTCTAATCTAATATATAACTATTAGCTACATTTTAATTACTACTATTAATATAATTAAAACCTCCTTATTTTTATAATAAATAAGATTATTATAATAACTCTTTTAAACTATTAAAGTTATCTTCTTAAACTCCTTTTCTAGTATAATTATATATTATCCTAGATATATTAAGAGGTAATTAAAGTAAAAATTAGGTTTAAGATCTATTAATAGATATCCTTAAAATATAAAATTTAAGGTATAATATACTTATAATATTTTAATAATAATAGTTATACTCTTCTTATACTTATTATATACCTTCTAATTTAAATCTTTAAACTTATATACTTTAATAAGTATATTATATTTTTTATTAAGAGTAATAAGTATAGTCTTTATATAATATAATAGGTTTTAGCGTAAGTTATTTATATAAGGGTAGTCTATTATTAGAGAGTATAAAATCTACCTATTAAGTATATCTTAAAGTATACCTATCTAGCCTATTATATATATAAGGCTTATTTTAAATAGAGTTTTAATAATAAAGAGTTTCTAAGGTATTTAACCTAATATATCCCTATTTATTAATTAAATTCTAGAAATTATCCTATTATTATTATTATACTTATTATATACTTTATTTCCTTAACCTGGATCCGGGTAAAAAAGTAGCCTCTTTCAGTATACCTTGACGCCGTTTTAAGCGGCCTTTGCACCGGCACCCCTGCCTATGCCCATGCCGCCCTGGCGGTAACTAACTCCGCTCCCACGAAATAGCGCTCGTCAGCTACGTGCCTACATCATCCCTTAGCACTCCACAAGCACCGTTCATATCTCGGAGGTAGTGTCCACGACGGTTGCATAATGATAGGTCGACTGAGCGAAACGGCAGCCAGATACAGGATCGCGACTGCAAAAAGAATTCCTGAGTGCCTGGGGTTCCCCCGGAGCGCTTACCTATAAGCCAATTCTAGTCCTCTGCCTATAGCTATAAAAGGTCAGCATTCTTCTTTCCTTCCTTCTTCTTCTTCCTCCCTCCTGGCCATCCTTTCTATACTTTCTCTTCCCTTGTTTTTACCTTTTCTTGGTTCACACTGTAACTATTCGTGGTCTACGTCTGACTTACCATGGTTCGTCGTAAAGTCCTACGCCACGCCCCCTAGGCGACCTCTACTACGTCCTAGTCCCTTACTGCGAAGAGTTATATGTCTACACGCGACTATTATAACCGGCGATATAAAGAGGTAGATAAGAAGCGTTAGACTACGGGTCTATATAAGGAGTCCACAGAATCGTATATTAATAGGATGAAAGGTTTATAAAGAGAGTATATTAAATATCCCTCCCTTTACGCTCTATAAGTCCTCTTACTTACTATCGAACCTTTCTAAGTACTATAAGTTGGTGAACATCGAGCTATACTATACGCTTAAGAAATTACCTATTAGGAGGATTAATAATTTCTTTCACTAGATATATAATAAGTATAGCGTTTAGAAAGTTAGCTCCGTTACTACGTACTAATATTAGCTCAGCTAGGTATATATTAAATATAAGGGTTAACGGATCAGTCTATTAATATTAAAAAAGGTTTATAAGGTACGCTATTATAGACCTAAGAGTATTAAGTAATATTAATAAAGATAAATTAGTTTATTATTAGACTCCTAGTATAAGAGTATAGCTTAGATAATAGTAAAATAGATAAACCCTTATTAAATATAGAAGACTTCTTAGAGGTACTTTATTATTATTAGATAATTAATACTAACTCCTTCCTATATAAACGCTAGCGGGTATAGGTCGCTATCCTTCTATTATTAGCCGTAGTTACCGGTTCTTACCTTAGGGCGCTATTAGGGATTACCTATAGTAATATTAATCTATTTATATTATATAATAAAAAAACGGGTAAGGTAGCTCTAACCTTATAGCTTCGCTTAAGGAAGACTAAATTACGATAGAAGTAAAAGTAACTATAAGTAGGAACCCTCTCTTAGTCCTTCAGTAATACTAACTCTAATATAGGAAGACTTATACCTTCTTTATAGACAATAATCTAATCTTTTATATAATCTCCTACATCGTCGCTCTTACTTGCGATGATAGCGCCTTCCGGGTACCTGATATTAATCCTCGAGTAGTCTTTATACTTAATATACGCCCTAGGTTAAACTGCCTACTAATTTAGTAATATAAGGCGATAAAGGAGAAGCCCGTCTTCCGCGTATCTAGCTCTCTAAGCTAAGGAAAGGGTAAAGAGCCAGATAAGCCCCTTCCCTATAACTGATATTAGGAATAAGTAAAGCGTTTAGGAGAAGAAACCGGCTTTATACAGGTTTTAACCACTTATTACCTCCGTCGAGCGGCGGGTAATATAATTAACGGTAAGCCTTAGAGAGTTTAAATTAGTTAGTAATTAGCTAATTAAGGTAGACGGCCTTAACTTAAATAAGGCGGTACGTAATCTTATACTCGACTACGCTAGTTCTATAATCTTCCAGCGAAATTATCTCTCCTAAATAATTTATTATGATATATAAGTAGCCTTTTAAAGTACCGCGTTATAAGTGGACTTAATCATTACCTCTTATTAGATAAGCCGTGTAATTAATCCTTATTAACCTCGCGGGCTATCCCCTTAATAACTATAGCACTTATAGTAGGATATAGGTATCTAAGAGCTACGCGAGTACTAGTAAAGCCTCTACGGATAGATTCGCAAGAAGTTTAGATTTATCTATCAGGTAGAAGATCAGCTAATCTATAATAAATATTAGTAAGTTAAGCGGGATACCGATTATCTATTTAAAGTAAAAGGGCGGGCACTTAAGGCGTAATTATATGCGGACTACGACGCGGTAGCTCTAATATAAGATATACTCGCCTAGCTGGCGGTTAACGATCCTATACTCTCCCCCGTTCAGCCTCGCCCGGCTCCGGTAGAGTATACCTTCGAGGAACGCGCACGTATCGCCTAGGCCTTCTTCGATCCACCGTCGTCCGCTAAATATGAAGGGAAACTAGATCAGCAGATCTCTATCATCAACGACTTAGTCTCGCTATACACTCGCTAAGAACGGCGTCTTCAGAATCCCTATCAATAGAGGGAGGATGACATTACTACAAGCTCGTCGGATGACACTACTAGTATGGAAATTAAACCGGAATGCTCAGATTCCAACGTACCGCCTAGAAATTATTTTCTACTTCGATGTCGGCCTTTCCAATATCTACATTACATCAGCGACGCTACGCTACCCCTGCTCGAATAACAATACGTCTTCGGCAGTAAACATTCGCTGCAGCGCCACTTTAACCGGCATCACGGGTTTCAGCCAGGCCAGAACTGCCCATTCCCCGACGATGAATGTGCGCGACTCGCGCTCGGGAGCCTCATGCACTTCAAGAATCACGCGGCGGGGGTCCATGGAATCTACATGTCTGACAAATGCTAGTATTCATCACTCGTCCTTTCAGTGGATTGGGATCTACAAGCGCTATTGCCACCATCAACCATTCTCCTGTAAATGTGATTATAGTTTATTCCCTTCTTGTCGCGCCTCGCAGTGAGACCCATACAGCCGATGCGTTATCAAAGTCTCAGCTCGAAGATCTGACCGCTTCAGCTGACGTCGCTCGACGGATGTGGACGTCTCCGGGGGGTGCAGTGGAAAACAAGCTGTCTCGAATGCGGATTGAAGAAAGAACTCCAATGGCCGAGAGCTGCGTCGAGACGTGCAGCTTTGGTGAGAGGCAGATGACTGGAGATCGTCGATCGAGGGTTTATGGGAAAGAAGAGGGGGTGCGAGCAAGGGAGATAGTGCGGTAGTGGCCCTCAGCGTTCATTCGTTGGAGAGAGGTACGGCAAGACCACTGTGCGCACGACTCAGAAACGCATAAAAACCTCGTCTTGCCGCCTCTGTCCGCTTTGGACTTCCATCTCAGACTCTAGCTAAAACCATCCGTTCATTTGTCCTGGCAACTTTGCGTTTGAGTCACATAATGCCTTTAGCTGACTTGAATTCCATTTAATTCTATCAACCACCGACCAAGGCAAGCCTGTGTCGCGAGATCGTGCTCAAGGCCTTGAATGCTAATGGCCCCCTGCTCGTTCGAGAGGGGAAACTCCCCAAGGCTCCTGGACCAAGCAGTGAATGGAGTGCACTTTGAAACGACGATCCCATCGAGTTCATAGATATAATAGATTCGCCACCGAAAGATTATCTCAGTCCTTTTCGCGAACCAGCCCAAGATCTCAAAGACATCGAAGCAGACGCCGGAGATAAGGTTTTCAGTGGTTCTTTCCAAGAACAGTTATTAACGATTTTAGATATCTTCAACGGATTTTGCAACTCCGGCGACCTCGATCACGGCATTAGCGAAGACTACGATGATCTCCCAACCCTGAAGAAGTTACTACTCGATGCCAGAGAAATAAGAAGGTTCGAACGAGCGGGCTTAAGCGATGAATACAAAGAGAGACACTTGGAATATGCGACTAAGGAGGACTGCGATAGCGTCACCAGTCTCAACTCGAGATGAGATAAAGACACAGGTGGGTATATCGGCTCCACTTTTTAATGAAAACAACGTTGACGGCCTATAGATACGTCGATAGTATTGGATGACGATCACTCGCATGGCGGTCATACCGAGCCTGCTGAGCGAGAGGCGGGCGGCAGCAGTGTCATCCACCCCAGCGACGACTGGACTTCCGAGGAGAAGAGTGGGAACCAAAGTTCGCCCAGCACTCCAACGACTTCTGTGGCGAGCTCAGAAGCTGAATAGAACTCAAGATCTCCACTCGATAATTCAAACACTAACAGATTGTCGATCCAGATGCCCAACCCTCCGCGAGAAGAGCGAATAATCGACGCCTGCGAGTCAACCGACGGGGGTCGCAAGAATGTTGAGCCCGATCTCACAGCCGGTAAGGCCAAGGGAAGCCGGTAAGGCCAAGGGAGACCGGTGGGACGACAAAGAGGCTGAGGCGGACGACGAAGAAGAAGAACCTGACGGGGATAACGACGAGAACAATCCGCTTTTGCTGGGTCCCACGAAGCAACAGTGTCGGTCTACCGCTGGCAAGAAGTCTTCCCAGAAGCGTGGTACGAAACGTCGCCGCTTTTCGTCACCACTTTCTTCCCACGAGGAAGCTGAGATGGGAGACGAATTGAACATCGGCAGCTATACATCTTCCAGACCCCACCACCCCTCGAACCCTCGGTCCCCCTCTTCCCACACGACCGGCTTTGAAGGAGATACAGAAAGTGATGGTAGGATGGGGTTTGCAGGCGGACAATCTTGGATGGTCGTCATCTGCGAGCAATAGAGTTGGAAGGAGAGATAGTCGACGAAAGAGATATAAGCAGGGGCGTGGAAGGCCCCGCAAGCAACATTTTGTACGATGGAAGTCGTCCTGGGTGGATCGAGGCCGTCTCACCACACCGGGGTTGGTGGAAGGCTGGAAAGAGATGAAGGCGTCACAACGCAGGCGTTGAGGTAATAGTACCTTTTGACCATTTGCCGTCTCATTTTCTTCTGACCTGGCAGACTTACAGACGCGTGTCACCAGAAGACATTTGCGGCAGATTACGCACTTTGATGTCTTCGTTCAACTTATGCTCCGTAGGTAGCTAATGTCAGGAGTGATTATCCTCATGGAGTACCAGAGTTACTATCTAATGCAACGGCTTGGTATGGACCGTAAGCGCTGTTCCTGCCAACTAATTCAACCCATGCTGCTATCCCGAGCCAGGTTAGTTGGAGAATTAAAGGAGTAGGTTGACACTGAGTTGATCCATTCGATGTCCGTGGACATGGGGCTGTGGACCCCAATTGGAGGATGGAGATCCAGTTTTGAACGAGGTCGACAGCCTGGTGTGGGTGACAACGGTACCCGTAGCTTTATATATTTCACTGTTCGGAAAGGCGTATCTTCATGCAACAAGATGGAATCGATACCGTCTGGTGGTCCAGCAAGAGCGATTACGTAATCATTAGAGGGGAAGTTTCGGCCAACAGAGGAGGGGATTCCCAACTCTGCTACCTTCTTCGCTGGGTATATGCGATCTGAAATCATGTATGAACCGTCTCTGCCGTTCCTCCATACCTTGGAACGTCTTAAAAACATCCCTCGTGCGGGTTGGGTTAAGCGTGGTGTTCGCTCACCAGAGAGTGTGAGCGACCACTCATTCCGCATGGTCGTCCTTTGTCTGATGATTGAGGTGTGCCATCAAACCCCGTTCAGTCGCAATCCTGATTAATTCAAGCGTAGTCGACCGAAGTTGACCAGGCAAAATGTATACGTATGGCGGCGTTCCACGATATGGGAGAAGCAATTATTGGAGACATTACTCCCTCTAACGGAGTCTTAAAAGGTAACATCGTTGTACTGCTTAATTGCAAGACAGAGTCTAAGTTATTCTAGAAGACAAACACCTTCGTGAACGGTTGGCTATACAGTTCCTTTCAGCCCTCAATCGGCCTGGGAATCCGACATTCGCTCTCGAGCTAGAAAGTCTCTGGGAAGAGTACGAGGAGCGCAAGATGAAAGAGGCTCGACTTGTCCGCGATATCGACGTGTACGAGCGCTTGGTACAGGCCAAAGAATATGAGTTACGGTGGCGCGGAGAGAAAGACCTCGGAGATTTCTTCGTGCAACGGGAGGAGATGATCACTACTACCGAAATCAAGAAGTGGCCGAAGTCCTTACTACACGAAAGAGAGACTTTTTGGTCCGGGAGGAAGGCCGGTGCCGTGATCATCTTTGTACTTGGTATGTGATCATCAATTTGCGATTATACTAATTAGATTACAGGAGGCCCTGGTATGGGAAAAGGGACCCAATGCGCAAGACTAGCCCAAGACCTTGGTTTTCAGCATCTGTCCGTCGGGGATCTCCTACGTGAAGAAATCCATTAGCTGGATTCTCCGTTTACCGCTTTCATAAGTGAAAGCATTCAGAGCTCCGTCATCATTCCTGCGCAGTTGACTGTCAATTTACTGAAAGTCAAGATGAGCGCGTCAAAGACTGAAGGCAAAGGCAGGTTCCTGATAGATAGATATCCGAGGAGTATGGATCAGGCTATCATGTTCGAAGAAGAGGTGCTTAATATCCCATCTCCGCCTGTTATCCTAGCTCCAAAATTTCTCTGACTCAAGTTACTAGATTCAGGATTCGAGCTCCGCGGTCCTTCTAGATTGTTCAGACGATGAGATGTTACGACGATTAAGGATACGAGTACAGTCGTTGGGATGGATCGACGATAACCCAGATGCTTTCATAAAGAGACTCGATACCTACCAAAAAGAGAGCTTGCCCATCATAGATCATCTTCGGCGAAAGGGTCCTATTAAAACGGTATGTTCTAAACTATACATTTGTGTGAGCGCGTACTGAATAGATGTCAAAGGTTAACTCTAGTGGGTCTCCGGAAGACGTCTACGCTTTACTCAAGCCAGAGGTGGAGGATTTGATTCATCAAGCAGAAGCTAGATCGTAGAAGTAGAGTGGTCTCAGAGTTCCAGGATCTAGATATATCAGGCATTGACATAGTAGTCTGAGCTTCTACTAGATCTCCGTCATTGGATCCATAGGCCTCCGATTACACTTTTCGCCGTTATGCAAGAGCTGATGCCCAACCCGGAGAGCGCTACTTAGCCTCCTAAATTCGTCACCTCAGGTCACCGCAGGCCATTCATAAGGATTGAACAGTGCGCTTTCCGCCAGGTTCAGATCTATTTGTAGAGTACGTTCCATATCTGACGAGAGCCGCCTCCCAACCTTGGACCAAAGTCACGTGATTTCGACGATCTGGCTGGGGACGATCCGCCATCTGCTCAGTGGTGACTAAGCATTTCCCGCTGCAAACTCCTCAATCTACAATTGGACCTATCATATAAATTCGAGACCAAACAACTCGTTAATGGAGCAAGCTCTCCAGCAATGGCGGCTCGCCCATGGCGTTGAAGATGGTGCTCTTGAGTCGTTAATAGCTGTTATATCTGCACATGGCTTTAACCAGGAAAACTTAAGCCCTGGTAGTTTGGCCCCCAATATATTGTCCCCCAGCTTCCTTAGCAACGTAAACGATGGCGTCTCAGGATAAAATAAAGCCACTTCAGATGCTCCGACAACGTCGTAGCTCTGGCAATCCCACGCGGAATCCATGCTGCTCTCGGCATCAGATGTCAATTCATTTACAAGTTACGTTTCTCCTGCTCACAGCGCTGGAGCTGCTCCTCCATCAAATGCCATCGTCTCGGAACCTGTCGAGGATTCCGCTTGGAGCCCGATAACCGCGCAAAAGAAAAATCATCCAATAGCGTACATCAAGTGCTGGGCTGAGAAGAAGAAGGTATATGTTAGCGATTTCCTATGCCAGGGCACGATAACCAATGGCCCACTCATCTTAGTGCGACTCGGGAACTTCATGCGAGAGATGCATGGATCTAATAACGACTCGTTTACCCCGTCATTTATGCCTGCGAGTCCATTTGGTTAACGAAGGGGTGTTTTCAAAATGTCTGTCATCTTTACAAAATTTGGATTGCAACACCACTGATTGATGTCCCAGGGGTTGAGCCGTCTTACAAGTCGAAGCTTATTTGGGCATCCTTACAATGGAGTCATGTTACAAAATCTGCCTTGTTGACACATGAACAAGAAGGCCCGACTTTGCAGGTCAATTGCTGCGAGTTCTTTATAACTTCGCCCGATCAGACCCTGCTCTTTTGGAAGGAGGTTACCGGCTGGGGATGGATGAACACGACAGCTTACAGCTTGGAACACCGAAAGTGGATCTCGCTTCCTATATCGACGAGTTTTCTTCCTTTTACCTCAAAAAGGCTAGCGAAAAGCCCGAGCACCTTGACTAGATCTTCCGGCTGGCGCAGCTGTATCCAAACGTAAGCTTCTCACCAACCGTCGGATCCAAGACACTATAGTTAATGCATCTTAGGAGCCAATAATACGCCTCGTATTGAGACTATAGGCTACTAATCGGCTTTTAATAAAAGGGTGGGAAATTTGTAGCTATGAACGCTTAGGTATAGATATTATTAGCCGGCTAGAATCGCCTTTATACGGATCTATTCCCGTACCTCGCGTACTTCAAAATCAGTTAGATTATCTACTCGAGGCTAAGATCGCTAAGACCGAGCGGTATCTTCTGAAGAACCTCTAAAAAGTCATCAGGGCATTGAACCGCTCTGCCTAGGTCATCACTTTCCTAGGAATTGCCATCATATTGCACGTCATGGAGCGGGATGCTTAGAGATTGTTATACTGGGTTAACTACTAGGAACAGGTAAGTTCTTTCAATTAGCTGCCTAAGGGTTACTGATAAAGCTCAGGGTAATACTTGGCGACATCCTCTTCGGCCGAGTGCGTTAGTAGAGAAGAGTATCCATTTCAGTAACTTGTTACTAGCACATTTTCATTACGCAGCGCGAGGACTATTACCTTTGATATTGGATTGGAATGATAGGAAGCAAAAGGAGTTGGTATCTCACGACACTATAATTATAGTATCGATATAGTCACTTCAGCGACATGCGATAACTCTAAGTACGTTCGTTTAAATCCCTCTTTGGCGATGCTAACTAACCGAAAACAAAGAAGAGCATTTGGCTCTTAATCATAAAGGATGTGATCGATATCTTGAAAGCGATAAGAACAGCTTAGATTTTACATTAAGCTCTCTGGTCTTAGTGGACTCGGTGCAGTCATATACGAAATTGGGAGACTTCGTTAGAAATTGAATGTATGGACTATATATTTGTCAAGGCTATTACGGAACCCTCTTGATTACTCCAAGCAGATTCCATTTGTGGCGCTCAATTGGTGTTACGCTGGCTACTATCTGATAGGGTTCAGGGTATCAGTGTGGGGGTTAGTCTGTTGGAGAGGTCTGTAGGGTTCTTCAGGGAACGTATGCAAGTCTCTTGGTAACAAGGGGTTGCAGCTTGATATAAAACGTAACGGCTCGCTGAGTCTACAGGGTAGGGTCAGGGAGCTGAGATGAGTTGAAAACGAGCTATAAGGGCGTCGTGTTAGAGATCTATATACTAAAGAGATCCTCCATGTTCAGGGGTGTTCAGGATGTTCAGTGCTGAGCACTCCTGATCACCTTGTTCAGTCTGTTCAGTTGCCAAGGCTCCTGAACATACTAATCCTGTTACTACCCGTGCTCGGTGCTACCTAGGCCCGAGTTCTCCTTATACCGGCCTAGTCCCGGCAGGGTCGTAACAATTGGCTCCTTTCTCGGCCTTCATATCATTGATGTTGAGCTTGAGGTCGCTGACCAATGGGTAACTTATTAGTTCTGTATGAAATTTCAAAATAGCTAGACTTTCTTACAAGATAAGGGCAGAATGAGGAGGTATAAGACCTGGAAACCCTCTTCGTCGATTCACTTGCTTTAGCTTTCTCTCATAATTTAAGAGAAATCGTCAACTTCTTACCGTTCACCGTACGCATAACCGCTAGAAGGACAAGGAGCTTAGTAAGCCGCGAAGTAGGCCCTATGCGCAAAATATGAACCTCGAAACTATGATTATGGCTCTTTCACCTAGACTTATTTGCAAGATTCCTTCGTCCCAGCCTATTTATATCAAGTCAGATCAAAGCAAAGGAAAGAAAGGAAGGCGAATCGCGACCTTGAATGACTTGTCCATGACCGAGAATGGTCACGAAATCCTGATGACGGTTCTCCGAGGTATCAAACCTTTTCAAGACGTGTAAATGTTAACCATCGGCCTGAATCAATTACAATCAAGAGACTTACATATCACCCTTATTTTCAGGCGTCTGCTCGGCGAAAAGGTAGCCTCTGTACCACAGGCCTACCGCGTCACCTTTTACCGGTTTGTTTACTCCATCACCTGCCTGGATTGTCTTCACTTCGACACCCATTTCTGCCGTGGGTACTAAGACTGGGAGTAGAAGATTGTCTTCCAGAACCGTGAAAACTTTGTTCGCAGCTGAGAATCAATATGTGATGAACATCTTTTGATTATGGCAAGTGCGCTCTTACATATGCCTCGAAAACACCGTAGAGTATTGGGGGCTTATCAAGTGCGCGGGACTTCGAGCGGTGGGTAGAGCGGTGGGTTAGGGGGTAGGTTGGGCGGTATGTTACGCGGCGGGCGGAGGGTTGAGCGGTGGGTGAGGCGGTGGGTGAGGCGGTGGTTTGAGCGGTAATCTGCAGTCGAATCACCGGAAGGATGAGATGGGACAAGGATTAGACGACGTCTCTGCTTCTAGGTGGTCGGCTCTCCGGAGTCTGCTTGCCCCCTATCACCCTATCACCCTATCATCCTGCGTGCCTGTTTGCCTATAAGGCCTCATTCTCGTTGCCATCTTTCGACACCGAGTATGCCTCAACCAGTCCGCCCGGAGTTCGAAATGCGAGACCCGAAGAATGCAGCCTTATGCTCAGCAGAACCTAGTTCCACCTGGTCAGGCTTCAAGAACATCCAGATCAGCGAGGAAGTTGAGACTACTTGTAGCTTACTGGGAACGGGTAGATAGGTAATATGCTCCAGGTTCTTAGCTTTGAAAGCCCTTGCTAACATCTTCCAACCTTTCATAGATACCAGAACCGTTTCTGGATCAGTCCAGAGAATCACGTCGCTACTCTAGCGACGGGCCATGGACTCTTGTTCGCTTCTTCACAGATAAAATCCTACTAGAGGGTTTCGACTTAGATCGCTTCCTTTCGGATTCGGGCATTATAATCAATATGGTCCCCCACATTATGGAACACAAGCATGCTAGGTCTTATAAACTCGTTATTATAATAGTATGTCTCGACTTACTCTTAGAAAAATTTTAGGATTTTAAATTAGTTATTGATTACGATCCGTTTAAGCCAGCTGAGGAGGACACACGTATCCACGGGATCTGGGAGGCCAAGAAAAGAGCTCGAATTAACACACTTAACAACGCTGCGGAAGTGACCCGCAACGGATAGGGACATGGACCGGCAGAATTTTATCGAAGAGCTATCGAAGAGGCTGGCCTCGGGACAGAGCTTGAGAGAGCAATCCTGAATTTGGACATTCAAGTGAGCTATCCATATATCTACCTTCCGATATACCTGCTGATAACGCCTAGCATTCCAATCCCCGGATACTTAAGCATTTCACGTAAAACCTCTTGTTCCTTTGTCTGAACTGTTGTGACCGTTATAACACCCCTTCTGCCCTCGATATCCATGATCGGGACTAGAACGAGTGGCTCCAACCTTTTCGAAACGATCACACAGATCTATCGATGGCGGCGAAATTCCCCATCGAGATCCGAGAAGGATTAGGGCAGCAGATAACTTCATTATTCCGGAGCCTTCTCGAATCTTCCGGTGGTAAGGTGGATTGTCGACAGCACGATTTCCGAATCAATTATACGACAAGCCAAAATGCGTCCCTCTGCGCTAGTCTTCTGGGCGTCTTCTGTTCACGTCAATTTGGACGTTTCGACCTGGAAGAAATGCAGGGCGCGCTTTCCAAGTCGAAACTTTTCGCGGGACTGTCAAAGCCAGACGTTCCAGATATACTTGAATGGAGTCTCCGTATGATGGCATTAGTGCCTGTCGGTTTTCTAGATAACTACTTAGTACAGTGCTATCAAAGCTGAGGCTGGCGCACGCTAATAATAGCCCAGAATCTACCGTCGCAACTACTGTACGGTTTGGGGGCACGATAAGTGGATCAGATTCGTTTCCACTTGTAAATCACCATCCCACGTAAAGTGAAGAAATAATGCTGATAGAAGATAGTGAGCACACCTACTACCAACTTCCATCCCTTCGGAAAGAAGAGAACAATATACTCGTACTTCTTACTCGGAGCTCTACGTATTATAGTTAGACCCTCGAAGTGCTAAGCGATTAGATAAAATCAGAAGAAAGCTTAAATCTATATCAACGGCTAATTAAAGACCTTTGGCTCGAATAAATACCTGAAGCGTTTACGCTAACCCTAGCTGCTTTGCTATGCCGCGAGCGACTACTTCTATATACTATGAACGATACTACTAAGCCCGTTAGGGGTAGCTACTTAGCGGACTTTAATGCTATCTTAAATGGTCAAGATATTAGGAACAGACGGACGGTCTTTAAATAAATGATCTTGTTACTCCTACGCGTGCTATACACTCTCAATACCAGCGAAGAAATAGTTCGACTTCTTGCGGAGGTCCTTAACAAAGAAGCATTACTGCTGGAATCGCTAGATAGTATTACAGACCAGTATTACGCCAGAAAAGTTTATCGACATAACCACAATAAAGCTTTCGAGGAAGCCAGAGAAGGTCTCTTGAAATGCGTAGAGGCAATATTGAAGAGGGACAAGAATGCTGATGCAGAATGGACGGTGATACCGAGATTACCTCTGCAGCTGGTCAGCGCAATATAAATGACTTGGAATTTCCTTATACGAGTAGATATTTGTGTCATTGGCGGAGAGGCAACTATTTAATAAACCTGTAGAAGTTATCATTCTTCGAAAGACCAAATAAGTAACGTCCTTCAATTCGCTAGACCGACACCCAATCATCATAAGTCCTTCTCTTCCACCGTTGAAGAAGCTTGATGAATCCAGGCTTTCAAGTCCATGAAGCCATCGGCACTACTTCCAATCTCTTGTGATCCTTCGCTAGCGGAGCTACAACTATCAATAGACGTCCGGTCAATCTCCGAGTCATTTTCCGAGTCATTCTCATATATGGTACGTAGCCAAGGATCCTTGTATGCATCTTCCGGAGGGCTACCCTCTCCATTATCCAGGACCCACCGGAACGAAGCTATCGTAGCATCGATGGACGTGTCTTCGTTGCCAAGGACTCGCAGGTCGTGGAAAAGCTCTCGTTCGGGAAGGGGTTTCGGAAAGACATGTGGAGTCAACAAGTCTCTTCCCATGTTGTCGTCAAGTTTGCATCCGTCCTTAGAGCACCTGGTCGAGCCCTTGTATGCCATAGTATGTCTGTCGCAATCGTTATGGACTTGTACTCTAAGCGGGCAATTCTTCAATAAAGCGTAACCCGGAGGCTCCCAAGGCGTGAAAGGGCCAATCCCATAGTGCAGATCATCATCAACAACTGGAGGAAGCTTTCGAAGTCGCTAACAGTCACTGCGCCGGATATATGCTTTCGAAGAACACATCTCGTAGTATCTACCGTCCCCCACAATGTCCATAAACGACTGTGGTACTCCAGTCCAAGCATACGCATGTGGTTCCAGAGGTGGTTGGCCAGTGCTGACTTGGCCCAGAATTTTGGACGTCAGGCCGCTGATTGCAGCACCTATAGACAGGAATGCAATGTTTGGGGCGCGTCGAGCGTACATTAAAGCTATGACCTCCGCGTATTTTCCTGGAGCATCTCGGACACCACTCATTTCATTCAGATCCCACAGAGGCTGTAGCCAAGGACTGGCGAGATTGCTGGGTATGAGAGGGTCCCAGAAAACTCCACATAGGCTCGAATTGATGACATCGCCTCCGCAGCTCAGTGTAATGTAGTAAGGCAGGTCGTTGAACAATTGATCCAAGTCCTCGCTGCACAGTTTCGCTGACAAAAATCCGGAGTTGCGTGTTCTAGGGCAAGGAAGGGTTAAATCTAGATTGAGGTGGTTATGTGTAGGAAGTAGCAGTGCCGTTGCGAGTGCCGCATGAAGCTGGTGATGGCTCACGCCGTGTCGATTGCAGAGGCCAATCAGGCTCCGCAATGCCTCATGCGAGGTCAGAGGCGTGTGGCCGCTCATTCCCAGGTCTCTGCGGCCTTTCCCGCACCGTATGCTGAACGGAGATCCGGGCGCCACTAGAGAAATCTCCCATGGGGCGTTATGGCTGTACGTATTTCCTTGGAGGAGAGCGACCCGAAAGCCCCTACCTGGAGCCAGAACAGCCGTAAACCACCGCACAGTTCGGGAGTCCACATCGCCGACGTCCACTGGAAAGCTAGAGACAATTTCATCGCCCTGGCATAGAGGGGCTGTGATCTTTATATAGACCATCTGTGATCCACTCCAGCCCTGCAACTCCATCAAACGAGCAGATAATATGTATGACCAGGCCAGAACCAGTATTGCGAGAAGATTCGGCTGGTCATTCCCTTCAAAGTCAGTCCAGACGCGGAAGCTGTTACCGCGTAGAGTCACCTTAGTGGGAGCCCGTATCAGCAAGCGCAGCTGAACTGGAGGAATGTGAATGGGCTTCCCACTAGCTTTGCAATCCTTAGATCCCGTGATGTGCCATTTTGACTCCAAGGAAATGATTCCATCAGACCGTAGCTCGTACGACCAGGTATTGGGGGTACTCTGCCTAACATGTTCCGAAGCTCGAACCGTTCCAGATTGAGGCCGCTCTTGAGTTCATGGAGAGTTGCATCCGCCTCACGATTCCAGTATCGCCTTGCGCTAGAATAGGACTCGTCAACCTCGGCAGATGTAGGTTGTAAAGGCTGTTCAAAGATCTCAGTGAGTATAAGTCAACATTGGTACTAGGCTACAGATACAACTTACCTGATGTTCCGGCCTATCAGAGCTGTACACCATTTCGAAGATGAAAGCGAGAGTATATGGTAATTATTGCGGTAGTGATGGGTTCCCCGAATAGAACGAAGATATCATCAGTAATGAAAGTAGTTGCGTTCACTAGCAGGCGCGCAACTGCTGGCAATGTAGATCCGCCAAGAGATCTGCACTACATATGACTCGTGATTTCCACGAATATTTAATTCCAGTGGGATCTCCATGTTGGCATCCGCGGCGGAACTAACCTTCGATATCCCTACGTCAACTTCAGCGGGCTTTCCATCAAGCCAAGGAGCTTTGGGCACGATAGTTGAACGAAAGACATGAGTACAAGCTCGCAGCTAGCCCATTTTGCAAAAACGTAGGATGAGTCACAAATCTCCGCCGATTAGGCTTTAGAACGATGGTGGCTCGCTTACCATTTATGTACGTGGACAAGCTGCATGACAAGAGTAACGTCCGTCCCTGGGTCGAGAGACGCACCCCGTTACGAGACAAACTATAGGTACTTTGATTTCAAGCGACTCTGACTTTGTGAACGTATCTAGACTTCCCGTAGTTTTGTATCTTTCTTGTGTTGCGGCCAACCCTGAACATTCCTAAGGCCGGCTACTGGAAAATTACATTCGCATCGTCGCCGGCCCCCTGATTTGCGGCGAGCCTCCTTTCCGTGGCGTAACAGTACTCCTGAACCACAGTATCACCATCAAGCTTGTACCATTCTCGGAACTCATAAATGACCCTTATCCGAATCTTAGAATCCTACAGGAACGCTGAGAAGTCATTGTCAGCCTTGTGGCGGCCGTTGCGCCCCGCATTCATGCAACGTCGCACGCTGATTGGTACCTTCCAATCAAAGCGGTAAGATCCCGATTAGTACAAAACAGCCCCCGGACGTCTCACGTAATAATAAACGTGTAATTTAATCTATGTAAGCGAGCCAAGCCGATCCTGTGGCTTGTAAGCCTGTGGCTGGGTTCTTCTGACGAGCGCAGCTGAACAGCGAAGGCGCTGACTGAAACTGACAGTGAAGCCCTGCGACTTTCCAGCGCAGCGAGGACGGCCACTCCCCGCCGCCGCAGAGCGTCTAGGAATCCATCTAGCACCAGCATGCGACACCTGGATATGTGCGACGAGCTGCAGGCAGCATATGATAGACCGCATTGACGCTCTCCTCACGCCTGACTGCGGCCGCTACATTCTCGAGCCCGCCACCGTCCCCCCTTTACGCTAGCATGGTACTACTCTGTAGATAAATCCCTACAATTTCCACCCTTGTTATCCAAGGATGATCCAATCTTTTATCGGCTCACAAGTTATCGTATAGTAAATACCAATCCATGTGATAAATAAACAGAATCGAACTTTAATAAGCATTAAAAGTTTCAACGTTATACAAGGAAACTGTTGAGAGGAGAAATTATTGTAGAACTTGACTCTCAATGTCGTAGTTTCCCATGAATGAGATCCCGCACGTGACAATTCATCTATTCAAGAGTTGAATAATTCCATAGCAGCATAATCAAATAGTAAGACCAGAGTCGCCGCTATTCATTCTTCGAGCTTGGAATCGAGAGGTCCTGACCGTAAATAATTCCAGAGCCCGCAAAGCTGCCCCCACTAGCAGAAATACCCGAAATGTTTTGCTTGATATTCCGAACTTCTCCAGGAGTATTGATGAGTCCAGCCACAGCTCTACTATTATTGTCTGCTTTGGTATTCTTAATTTCCTGCTCGATTCCATCATGAATATTCTTGGTTTTCAAGAGCGCTTCCTCGCAAGTCTTTCGAAAGACTTCGTTAGAGGCCTTCTGTTCCTGCATCTCCTCTAGTAACTGTTCCAGATTCCGCTTCAACTCTTCGTTGACCTCGTCCCGAATACTAACAGAGAGCTGTTTCAGGGAGCTCTCTATTGCCACTAACTCGCGATTTGCTCGAGCTTTCTCTTTATCAAGGCGTAATTCATTACTCTTAAGCATGGAATCTTTCACCTCTTTCATCATGAATCCTTGACGGGTCACTGTAAGCCTACCAAGAGTAATCAGTAAGCTGAAGCTATATAAATTTAATAACGTGCCTTTGACATAGACTTACACTGAGGAGGTACTCAGCGCCATAATGAGTGTACTCTTGCAATCGTTGAGCCGCCCTTTGAAGACGTTGATTGTCCCCTGCTCAAATATACCGACTTTTACTCGATCAGTCCACTCAGCCCAGAACGCCTTGTATTTGGTAGCGTGTCTCATCCAATGATCAAGACTCTTTTGGAATGTAGAGCAGGCTGAGTTGCAGTTCTCTATAGCGCCTTTGATGTCATCAATCAGGAGCACTTGAGAGTCTTCGCTTTCCAATACTGTATGCAGCTCCTGAAGTACTGGCTCGACTGCTTGGAGATCCGATCTGATATTTCCCAGGGCAGTAGGAACATCCTTGATATTGCCAATTGTGGTATAAAGGAACTTGACGCTCCCGATAGCAGCAGTAGTGATACCTACCACCGAAGCAGTAATACTGAGTGGTTCGGTCATTTTCGGATTGAATTTCCTAGGCGGAAAACATATGCAGACGAAGACTTAGGCTGTCGCCGTACCAAATACGGCGGACATTAACCCTTTTGAATGCGTGGGCAATCGGCAGCCCTATGCTGCAATTAGGCGGGGGACTCAGCCACCGCCTCCGGCCTAGCTTGAGCTTGCGACATGCCTCGCAAGAGGTGTAGATATCCAGCGGTCGCCTTGACTTCGTAGCGAAAGCATCTTGAGTCGCATTACGAAGGGATTCACACCGAAGGAATGCATTCTTCATAATCGCGAACCCGACAGACAAGGCAGCGGCACTAGCAAGACAAGAACCGATGTCGAACGCTCCGCTGCCCCACCAGCACATCAGCGACACGTCTGCGACTGACGGCAGCATCGCACTTACAGGTCTCTTTCCAAATCTGACAAATGTGGCCATTGGCACTCGCGCATGTTAGTATACCAAACTTGTGTGTAATCTGCAGAGGCCTGAGGCTAAACTTGTATCTAGCAAGCCGCCCTCCGAAACCCTCCTCTACCGTTCCTTTTCGACGCGATCGCGACTTTATCGACCGCGGCGACCTCCTCTCGCGAGTCGACGAACGATGCTCACAACCAGCCGGCCGCGCAGCGCTTGTCGGCCTGGGCGGCGTGGGGAAATCTCAACTTGCTATCGAATATACCCATCGCACCCGAGAGCGGTCACCGGATACATGGGTTTTCTGGGTACACGCGAGCAACGCAGCTCGATTCGAGCAGGGCTATCGAGATATTGCAGACGTGGTCAAAATTGCAGGACGGGAGGATCCGAAGGCTCACATATTCAAACTGGTACACGACTGGCTTCGCGGGTACGAGGGAAAGTGGCTGATGATTCTCGATAACGTCGACGACGCTGGATATCTTGTCAACGGTCAGGCAGTCATCCAAAGCCAGTCGAACGACTCCCGCTGCCAAACTCTTCGACCGCTTCGAGATTACCTTCCTCAAAGCCAAAACGGGTCGATCCTCATCACAACGCGGAGTCAAGAGTCAGCATTAAAACTCTCAGAACGGAACGACCTCATACCAGTCGACCCAATGGACGCATCTAACGCAGTTGAGCTCTTAAACAAGAAGCTGGAATCGACAGGGCAAAGGAATGATAAGGACCTTGTAGAACTCGCGGCTGCATTGGAGTTCATGCCGCTTGCTATTGTCCAAGCAGCCTCATATATCTCCCAGCGAGTACCGCGGTGCTCCGTGCGGCAGTACCTGGAAGATATCCGGAAGAGCGATCGGAAGCAGTCAAGTCTCTTGAATCACAAGGGAGGAGAACTCCGTAGGGATAGTGAGGCCAAGAACTCCATCATCATCACCTGGCAGATATCTTTCAAGCACATATATGAGACAAGGCAGTCAGCGGCAGAGCTGTTATCTCTTATGAGCTTTTTTGATTCACAAGGCATTCCTGAGACATTGGTCCGAGGTCGAGCTGGCGAAGCAGAGCACGAAATACGTGAAGGCAGAGACGATGATAGAGTACAGAGCGACGAAGACAGTGATTCTGAGTTAAATGACGACGACGGATTTGAAATGGATGTGCGAACGCTCCGAGACTTTTCATTCATCTCAACTACTTCAGACCCGACAGTCTTCGAAATGCACAGGCTTATACAGCTGGCTACGCGAAAGTGGCTCGAAGCGAACGAGCAGCTTGAGAAGTGGAAGGAGCAATATATTAAGATCCTTTACGAAGAACTGCCGAACGGGGAATATGAGAATTGGACGTACTGCCGAGCACTCTTTCCACATGCGAAATCGGCAGTTACACAACGGCCAAAGGGGGACGGGTCGTCGAGAGAATGGGCTTCACTATTACACAAGGCAGCATGGTATGCGTGGAGAACGGGGAGTATAACTGAAGCCGTCGACCTGTCCGAAATAGCGATGAAAGTAAGGAAGAAAATACTTGGTCAGGAGCATAAGGAGACTTTAAGCAGTATAGGCATGGTAGGCCTAGCATATAGCTTAGGGGGCCGATGGAAGGAGGCGGAAAAGCTGCAGCTACAAGTGATGGAGACAACGAAGAGGGTACTAGGCGAGGAGCATCCCGACACGCTAAGTAGCATAGCCAATCTGGCCTCAACATACTGGAACCAGGGACGCTGGAAGGAGGCTGAAGAGCTGGAGGTGCGGGTGATAGAGACAAGGAAGAGGGTACTAGGCGAGGAGCATCCCGACACGCTGAGCAGCATAGCCAATCTGGCCTCGACATATAGGAACCAGGGACGCTGGAAGGAGGCCGAAGAGCTGGAGGTGCGGGTGATAGAGACAAGGAAGAGGGTGCTAGGCGAGGAGCATCCCGATACGCTAACTAGCATAAACAACTTTACATTCATTTTAAAGGATAAAGGCGAGGATGAAAAGGCTATCGCGCTCATGGAAGAATGCGTTAGAAAGCTGAAACAGGTCCTTGGCCAAGACCACCCATTTACGAAGGAGTCCGAAGACACGCTTAGTAGGTGGCGCATAGAGGGTTTACACTTAGGCTCGTTAGGCAAGGATGTCGACAGTACGGCGGCTGGGGAATAGTACGTAGTAAAGATGATGTCGCGACTATCTTAAGGGAATAAGGCTTATAACTAGCAACGTATATTAGTCTCCGCAGCAGGTTGTTACGACCAGCCAAGTATGACAAGCAATACTCGGCAGGGGCGAACATGGAGGCATGATCAGTATGTCTTAGCACTGACCAGGATCAGGTTGATCAGTGTTCGATCAGACTGATCAGGATCAGGATGATCAGTGTTCGATTATACTGATCACACTCTTAGCATGGATTTCCTATGTCTATATAGATGGCGATGTTTCCTAGTAGATAGGAGCTCCGTGCTTAACTCATGTTATGATTCTAGCAATCTCCTAAGCACTGAATACAATACCTTGTACCAGACCTGTTTAGTATAAGCCTGCTTGCCCTGCTTCCTTGACACTCCTCTTCACGAGAACCAATCATAGGTCTACCCTATCCACGGACGGAGTGAACCGTAACACAGGTCTGGATAATATAAAAGGGAGTGATAAATTTAAGAAATATTAACTCGCATCTTCGTTATATATTAATTTGTGACTAGATCGTCAGTGGGATAAGAGTAGATTACTAGTGTAATTAATTGCCTGGCGCGAATAGGGCATCCTGATTTATTAATAGTTATGTTTAGTAGCAAGAACGGATTAGGTTATAGTAATTAAGATAGAGGGCTTGCGCCCTGTAATGATTACTAACTCTCTTATTTATTTTTTATCAATCAAATAGTAACGGGACGCGAAGCCCGCGCGAGCCTGCCTCGGACCGATCTAAGCTCTATCCCTCGTGCGGCAGTCTCATCGTCCGCATCCTCCACTACTACATCCGCGCCACTGGGGCTCTCCATGGTTCTGGCGCAATTTCATCCTCCTTAACCTCCGCTTCGCTCATCCGCGTAACTTTGGCCTTTGGCTCTGGCGCACCTGCTTCTTCCGGCCTCTTGCGCTTTTGACTACGTTTCCTTTTTCCCTTCGCTTTATTTTGTTCTTTCGCCTCCCTCTTAGCACGCTTCGCGATAAGGTCCTTATAGCTTATAACCTTCGCCTTCCCTAGTACTATTAACTTAGTCGATCGTTGAACTTTGGCTTCGTTATTAATTATGATCAGGAATCGAATTTAGCCCTGCTGGAGGGCGCCTTTGGTAAGGGACATTTAGGTGGCATTGGCGAGCTTCTATACGTGCCTTTATAGGCTCTATTTACTCGTCTTATCAAGCGCATGAGCATCCTGTTTAATGATTAGATTTTGCAGCGATATAAGAGCCTCTGTTAACACTGGCGTCACGGGCGTTTATAGTATTTTATCTTGCAGACGAGGCCCTACCTTTACCTTATCAGCTTTTAGAATAGTTAGTTCAGCGGGGGCTTTAGTATATCTCTTAGTACTCTATCTGGGTTGAATAGTACTAAGCTACTAGTAGCGAAACCGGCCTTAATATTCTTAGGCGTGAACGCTGTTTCCCTTACAGGGCTGTATAGAGAGGTGAAATGCTCTTTGCCGATTATATTTACACCTCCTCGTTCTAGTCGTTCAACCCGCTCGCGATAGGCTGATTTCAGAGGGGTAAATACTGCGACGTCATAGGGCTAGAGCTTATAAGAGGTATAAGAGGGTAGTTAATATAGAACGATATTATTCTCGAAATAATACTCTAAGATTTCAAGGGTCTCGTACGTTCCGAAGCCGTTATAAATTAGTACTCGTAGTTTCTAATTAGCTCGTTCCTTAGTTTAGGGATTAACTATCTACTTAAGCTACTTCAAGCTAATCTTAAAGTTAGTATATCTAGATTCGGAGCACGTATACTACTATCCGGGGGTAGGGAACGTAGTCTAGTTACTTCGATAAGTGGTAGCTGGCCAAATAATTATTAGTATTAAATACCTACTATCAGCGCTAATATACTCGATCGCAGTCACCGTTATTCGCTTGATTCGCGCGCCTCTATAGTCTCGTATATCGTCCTTACCTATAAGGACTTTAACGGCGCCTGGCATGGAGAGTATTACTCCAGACTCATCTATATTATAGATATTCTCTGGTAGAATGATTGGATCTTATAATACCTTTCTAATTACCTTAAACCAGTGTATAATCTTCTTATAAGTGTTCTTCTCGTGACGGTTCCAGTCCAGTGGCCTAACTCTTCTCGCTTGGAGTACTAAATGGCGCTTCTCTAGAGCCTTCGCCCAGTTCCTACCTGGAGGCTTAAGTGGTCGGTCCGTCGGGGGTCGCTAGTAGGTGACATTAAAAGCTAGTGAAGGTATGAATTTTATTCATACAGGGTGTCCGAAATCAGATATTTGTAACAAAAATTTAACGAGGGCTCTCTCTTCCCATGGGGTGAGGTACTGTTGGCTCTCGGCCTTCTGTTTCAGCGAGCGTCGTCCATGTGCACGATGATGTAGGGTCGAGTGAGAGACCCCGCCATGATCTGCTAGGGCACGGTATGATTTAGGCATGCCAACAGGAACGCCTTGCGCCAGTACCTGACTGGCTCTGTCCATGTTAGCTTACTGTAATGATGGTGATAAGGGGACGGAAACGAGTGAGAGGCAGCGCCTCTAGGCAGCAGTAGTGAGTCAGGCAAGGGCCGCGCTAGGCACAAAGAAAGCGGGCACGTGGCTGCCCTATAGACACTTCTAGAAACCTTCAGCGGTGCGCCACAGTTTTCCTAGAAGCTACAGCGAAAACGGGATGGCTCTTTATAATACAAAAAATGCGGTATGGTGTTCATAACCTAATACACGCCAAGGCACGCTAAAACATCACCGGCGCGAGGCTGTCGTGCCACCCTCCTTCGCACGGCGAAACTCGAAATCCATGTCTTTAAAGCTTGGAATTATGTTCTTTCTTCATGGGACTATCGTACTATGGTTCCGAAAACCGGAAATTTGTGGCTAGTCGTGATTTAGCCAGGGGAACAGCTGAAGCGGCAATCGATGGCGTCAACGAAACGAGCGACAGCATGACCAACACCGCGGTAATTTTCGTTGCAGACAGGTGTCCTGGAGGAGAAATGGCTGTAGAATAGTGACATATTGACCATATCTTCATAGATTTGCGGGGGAGAGAGTTCAGAGGTCTAAACCGTTGGTTCGTCTCGCGACGGGGTGCGTCTCTCGATCCAGGGACGGACATTATATGTCTGAAATGTAATGAGGATGATTTCGGACTCGATGTGAGTCTCAAGACGCATGTTGTCTTGAGCCAAGTGTTTGCAGACATAACACGTCCTAAGACTTGCGTCTTAGGGCGACCAGCGTTTGTAGACAAATAACGTCTTCAGACGCATGTCTGAAGACGTATTTAGTCTGGAAACAATCGTCTCTGAACGTCATTGGTCACAAGACACCAGTCTGAGGACATTTATTGTCTTCAGACACTTGATGTCCTTAGACCCTCTGTCAAGACCTGTCAGTTTTGGCTGTCTTCAAACACTTATTGTCTCAAGACGATTTTATGGTAGTACTGAGCCAGCATTGTGAAAGGCAGCAACTGCAAAAGCCAGTACTCTGAAAGCCATTGTGAAGCCAGATTTCTGAACCCTAACGCAACGAAGGTCTCAAGGCGTCAAAAATTGCAAGAAATTTTACACCGTAAGGGAAGTAATGCCCTGGGGTTCAGCAAAATCCTACGGTAAGCAAGGCCCTACGGTGAGCAAAATCCTAAGGCAAGAAATGCCGTAGGGTAAAGATATCCCTTAGGGACTTCTTTACCCTACGGCTGCGATTCCCCCGCGGCATCTGCGGGCCTACTCACCCCGGGCGCGTATGTTTCCACAACCAGGCTCGCAATTACTGTTTGTCCTTGATAGCTGTGTATGCCACAGGCGGTTTCTCACACATTAGTGGTACGCCAGGAGCCACGTCAACGCAGATACTCAGATGAAGGATCCTCGGATTTGCAGACCTATGGTCCGTGAATCAGGGATTCTAGAAGGTCTGTCTAACAGCTTTATAAACGACGCAAATTTAAAAAGCTGTTGGTTGTAGTATAATGCGCATTAAAATCGCGGACATGGAGTACCTCGATTCATTCCAAGTTGATTATTCCTGCTTTGTTTACCCTACTTCATGGTCTAGTCCTTGAGCGGGACTACTAGAAAGCAAGCTGCCCGCTGGAACGAGTCTTTGGTTATGGACGATTTGCCAACGTAAAGCACACTTCACATAAGCTGCACAGCCTGTATGCTCTTAGCCTCCCCGTTCTTGTCACCCGCCATCGGATGTCACGACTTGATTACACGTCCAAAGTGCGCAGGCATCTTTACCTCCGTCCTTGTTCCGTGTGTATATTTAAGCGCCACGATCTTACGGATCTGGACTTGCGGACCTAATGGGTCCGCAAGTCAGGAGTTCTAGAAGGATCTATCTGATAGCCCTACGCAGGCCCCCATCTAAAACAGCCGTAAGCCAATCGAACGTCACGTTTTACATGCGTTTCGACGGAAGCTGTCAACGCCCTTCCCATTTGTGACTTAGCGGACAGTTCAACACCAGTTTTGCCGCATCTCCTGGTCTCCATTTTTGTTCGCTTAGAGTTACTCAAGTTTGACAAGAAGATTAGATAACTCGCTGATGCTACAAAAATTGGCACAGCTCTCGAGTTGACATGCACAGTACGCACGGGCAGCATTCCGACCGATTTCCGCTTGCAAATTATAGATATCTTGCGAGATACATTGGCGCGATGGGCTCAAAATAGCAAAAGCCTCGATGGTAGTCTGCTGATGCTTGGCAAGGATAAGGCGAGCTGGATCTAAGGGGATGGATAACAGTCGTTTCAAGAATGGTTCAAGTTGGCTGGGAATTCTAGAAGCTTAGGGGATAGAAATGAAGAGTCTCATTCCTACCCGTCAATCAAATAAATTGACCTAATTGGATTAGCATGATCATCAATGACTGTCATCAAACGCATCATCAGTCTGAAATCAGTTCTTGTTGTTTATCCATCCTGTGTTATAAGAAATCAAGAGAGAACAGCAAAGACTTTCCGTCAACCTTTCAGGTAGATTCCTCGCACCTCTAGCGGCGCTGAATCTTTTTCAGCCAAGCACCGGCATCACCACGCTGTAAATCGCGCGGATGAAATATGACGAGCTTCTGCTCTGTTGCAGTGCCTTTTTTATGGTAATTTGAGCAGTAGCGGCAGGGTTCTCCTTTAGATAGAGCCATTTGAATGTACGGCCAAATTTGAACGTGTTGGGTGACAACCACTTGCAGACGGTATAACCAAGCCTACCAAGCGCGAGGCGGGCAGCAACATTACCATCCACTCCAGCGACGACCGAATATCCGAAGAGAAGAATGGAAGCCCAAATTTGTTCAGCACTCGACTAACGTCTGTGGCGAGCCCGGAAACTTGGTAGGACTCAAGGTGCTTCAACTCTTCGGTCTGCTTCTTTACCTCTTTAGGCATCCCAGCTCCGCTTCCTGAAGGTACTACTCTACAATAGACTCAATTGAATCTCTCGCATCTTCAGCCATAGTCTTTCGGCTAGATCATGCGCCAAAATGCACGAATTGTGCCCATAGCAGCGGCCGCTTGCGGTATTGATCGCTTTCCCGAATCTTACGACTGCCTTATGCAATGCAAATGCAACAGCTCTGTCGTCGTACCTTATGCTTCCATTTTAACTGAGTTCGGAATACCTTCATCACGTAGTACGAAAAAAGGCCTGAGTTGCGCGGCGGCTTTATGGGGCAGGTGGCCTCGCTTTTCTCGTTGCTGGTTGAGCCCAGAAGTTGTTACCACTCTCGAAGTAGAACATGTGTTTCAGGTGGGTGGCGGATGATCCCGAGGACTCATGGACCAATTAAGTTACTGTCGTGGCCCGAAACTGTGCCGCCGCCAAGTCTTCATTGCCTGCCAACCACGACACCTTCTGTCGGCGTGTTCGTTACACCATCCTACAGCGCACCAGCGGCAATAAAGACGTGTGCCTCCCTGATACAATTACGACCGCTGACTCCAGCCGAAGCGTCCGCACAATCCATCAGCCTCGGTCAGGCCTTCCCATCCAGGTCGAAAGCGAAAGCGAAGTGAAGAGCTTGGACAGAATCAAAACGCTGGGGCCAGAGCACCGGATCGTCCGCGTTCCCAGAACCAGGAGAAGCCCATACGAAAACGACGGCGAGTCTCAGCTGCAAATCCTATTGTTGAGGGCGCTGTACGCGCAGATCTTGGCCGTTACAACAAGAACAGCGACGTCAACCCGATCCAATACTGGATCGAAGAAGGAAACTGGTCAGGAGGAAATTTCGAGGAAGACGGCAACATGAGTCAGCCACTCACCCGGAAAAGGTCCACTCCGTCTCTTAGCAAACACGAATCGGATATCAGCGGCGTCTCTCTGAGAGAGGGAAAGAATCCCGCCGTCAGAAGTCGGCGCTACTAGCAGATACTTAAATCCGTGGGCATCTACATGGGCCAGCCTGAACCGCACTTGCGAGCGGCCTAAATTGACAAGGCCCTTTGCCAAGAATTACTTAAGAAAGAACCGCCAGTTCTAAATGACTCTATATTTAATGATGATCTATTTAAATCGACTTATGAAGATATAGTAAACCGAAACGAGGCGAGAGTTATCCAGGACATTAGTCGATTGATCGTTCCTGCTCTAGAAGAACTATTTCGTCGTGGGGCAAAACACCTTAAGCACGTGATCGAAACCGTCGATAAAAGCTGGATCAAATCCATCCCCCTCGTTAAAGGTCCTCGCCCGCAGCCCGACTTTGCAGTAGGGGTCAAACCGTCCGCATTCACTTCTAATTAACTTAAGAAATTACAACCCTCTGTTAATAATTAGTAGACTACATCTCGTCTAGTGGCTACAGATGAGATGTATTTCCCATTCATGACGTCAGAGGTGAAATGCGGTAACGAGGCTCTTAACATCGCGGATCGATAAAACGCTCATAGCGCTGCCGTTATAGCAAACGCTATGGTCGAGTTATATAGATTAATATCCCGTCAAGATGAGCTTCATCAAAAGATCCTTACCTTCTTAATCTCGCATGATCATCGGGCTATAAGGATCTATGGCCATTACGTTCTAATTAATGGGAAGGATATTTCCTTTTACCGCCATCTACTTCGAGACTTCAGCATCACGGACTAAGACGGTATAGATAAATGGACTGCCTATAAGTTCACCTTAAGCGTTTATAATGATTTTCGCCGAATTCACCATGAAAGAATCTATTCCGCCGTTGACTAGCTACCCAACCCAGAAGACTTCGCTATAGACTCCTTCTCCCAGTAATCAAACCTTGAATCCTTTAAACAAGACGACAGCCAATTGATAACCTCGTACTCACAACAGACAGAGCCGGAACTTCTGTCATCTCAGACCTCTGAACCTATGTTCAAGAAACCGAAGGGGAGAGGCAAGAAGTAATTGCATTATTGGGAAAGTGAGGGAGTATAACTTCACAAGTCTTCAATCTTGCTCTTGAGGCGGCCTCGACCATAAAGTTAAAGAGATGGAGGGTTTTATAATCGACGTTTTCAAGGTAATTATAGCATAATTCCTAGACATCTACAACCACGCCAAGACTTCTTTCAACCTCCCCGTTGCAAGCCCTATGATATAGCCCAGCCACATCATCATCGGAAATTTCATGCCTTCCAACCCTCCTCGTAGTAGTGACTTGTTCTGGGCTGCAGTCAAGGTACGTCTGCCAGCAAGGGCGCGATATCCATTGTGTTCCGTCTCATTAAGAAACCTGAAACCGACTTGGCCTTTATCAGGCCGATTGGCTTTTCGTACCCTCTGAGATTCCCGTGGTTTAAGACCGTGAAAATCTGCAGGACGTCTGTGGTACTTGTGGTCGTGTATCCCCTGTCATCTTATGATGCCGTGATCGCCGATGGCACCTACACGATACTTTTGATCCGGGAATCAGAAATCGCCATCGACAGCGAGCTACTGTTATCTGCAATGAATATTGGCATTGAAGCAATCGAGCAAGGTCGTTATTTCGAAACCGAAGAAGATCTTGACAAGATATCATGAGGTCTGGACAGCTATGGACACTACACGCACAGTTGGCCTGATAGCGAGTATCTCTACTCGGCGACGATAGTGAAAGTCTTGAGGAAATTGCCATTATATCGGTATCTGGGATTCGTGCCAATGAAATGTCCCGTCCAGAGCATGGGCGTAAAGGGGGTACGGTTGATAACATTTCTAAGCGACACTGTGTACTCAGACCCAAAAAAAACCACCGAAAACAAAATAGTCTAGCAGTAGCACAATAGATTTGCAGATAAGATCCTTTCTGGCCACTCTTTTCTACTCCACGCCTGCTTTCATGTATCGTAAATTACTCAGCATCCCCTAGTCTCCGGTCCATTGAGCGGAGCCTATCATCACTTACCGACTGAGTGGGTAGCTCATTTATCAGCCTTACTGCATTGCCCGTAAAGATGAAGCTGTTTCGCGTTATGACTGTAAGGCATCGACCTCAATGCCAAGCGTACTCTTTGTGCCTGCGTGCCTGAGTAATAAAGCAAGCGATGTAAAACCGCTCATGGAGGAATACCATCATAGGCCACGTGACGCCAGCCCCACTTTTGGTGCCAACTACTTTCAATGCGCATAGACCAGTCTGGCTGGAGGACCAGTCAAGCTGGCCCCGGGGCCGCCACGAGTGGTGTTACTGTCTAGCAAAGACCAGTCCAGGGGTGCACCATTGATCCAGTCGAAGTACTGCATGCATGATATATAGGAGAAAGGCAATTTCCAGAACATGATATAATTCAGGAGTGAAAACGTTGTTTCCAAAAGACAAGCTCTATGAAGACGAAAAAAGCAATGACATTCTACAGAGACTCGGTACCAGACCGCGCAACTTCGGAGAATTTCCTCTCGCCGATATCTAGGTTAGTCTCGTCCCCCAATAGGACTCCTAGGATGGCAATTGGCGAAAGAGAGCTCGCTCGATTTATTTTCCTTGCTACATCCTGGACTCTCAAGTTAACAACAAAACCTCCATAGAGCATAGCGAAGCTTCGACTCACTTTACCGATAACATCGGTTATTACGGGACACCCTTACCGAAGTACTCAAAGCTTAGAAACTACATAAAGTAGTGTCACGTATCTCTAAAAAAAACACATTGCTGCAAAGGCGTTGCGCAAGCTCAAAGGTATTCTGGACCCTCGCAAATCTTCGTGAAGGCTGTCATGGAACCTGTAGTGACGATACTATATGGTGTCAGCTGCACTTTGGAACAGCCACCGGTCGCCCATTCTTTCTTACGCGAGCCGGTCTGTCCCTTTTACCTCCACGCTGCCCTTTGACTTGTGCATCGAACTCCCGTACTAGCCGCGCCGCGTTTCGCAATTCGATATCGGACATCCACGTATTCTTCCAGCGCACCATGTACTCGTAACCCCTCCTCGTCCATCTCTTGTCAACAATCTTCACGATCTCCCAGTCCTCCTCTTCATCCTGTGCTAGATCTCGCTGGCCCTCCCGCTCAGGAGATGGTGAAGTGGCGGCGATAACGCTCGAGGGGTTAACAGTCGCTGCTGCTCCGTAATCGCCTCCGCGCACAGTCCGCTCACCACGATCCTGGGGTAGAACAATACCGGGAGTGGTCGAGCAATCAAGGAATGAGGTGGTGGGTTCGGTGGCAGTATAAGAATTCAAGCAACCGCGCGTCTTTAGTTGTTCTCTCGGGTGGGAGCTTGAGCGGTATGCGGTACCAGTCTCAGACTCAACGCTTGTAGCCCTCATGGAAGCGCCGGATTCGCCGGTCGTTTCACCGTCATCCTCAATCACGAGAGGGTTGTCTGGAGTATGTCAGGAAAGCCCGAAAGTTTATCAGAAACGCGCTGTCAGCGCTCACCTTGACTATCGCCAAGCTCACTAGATTGACTTGAACTTGTATTCTTGCGTTGCTGGTAGAATCGCGCAAAGGGATTTCTGAAGACAGGCCGAGGAGACGACTTGACCACCGAGAGAGACCGGCGATGCCCGACCGGGTCATTCACGTCATCGTCGTCGGTATCATCTGCCTCGTCGATCACAATCGGGTCTTCCCAGAAGCGTCAAACGCGCCCACGGCGATGGAGACCTACGCACTCACCTGCACATCGGACCTTTTCCGATCTATGCGCACTTTCGCCACCCTCGTTCAAACCTGCATTGTCCGCTGTGCGCTTGGAGGAATCTCGAAGGCCTGTGGCGCTTCTGGCCGTTACAAATCCGTCAGCGCACCTAGCCTCATCCTCCCACTCCTCTCCTTTGTGCCCTTTCTTTTCCCCCCCACCGGCTGTATGGTGAGGCTCAGTACCTTTGTGAGCACCGCCGCTTGATCCGCAGGGTTGTATATCGTATATCGGCGAGAAACGGTTATCAGGGGGTAGAGGAGGATCGAAGATGGAATCGTCTGTCATCTGGCCGAGGATGGAACATCTAAATCGACGCCATCTGTGAGTATTGGAATCAACGAGTGGGGGTTTTGAAGGTCGCACCTAGCCCCTGAGTCTGCCGCGCTTGTAGAGGGCGCTGGACTCCACATAAACGGTGAACGAGCCTGGTCTACCGCCAAGTGTGCCGCATGACCTCGGAGCGGGGACTGCTCCGAAACCGGTGGTTGGGCAGGGGATGGCAAGGCTGTCGAGGCCCGGAGGGAGAGTGGGATGGTGTTATCCCGACTCCCATTGTCCCCGCGGCGGCCTTCGCTGTAATCGCTTCCAACACACTTGAGGGTTCCTGGGTTCGTTAGATCATCGTTACTAATGCTGGATTCCACATACCTGCATCCCCACCTCTAGTGTCTCCGGCGGTTTCGCCTATGTGCTGGAAGGTCACCATAGGATTCTTGCCAGTCGGCTCAGCCGTGCTGGGAGGTTGGTAGAATTCAACGCTGTCCAAGTTGATCGTGGCCATCGTATTGTGCAGGCGCAAAACAGCCAGGGAAAGATATGAATGGAGGAGAAACTCGGGCTCGAGATTGCAGTTGAAATCCAGAGTGGAGGGGGCAAGACGGAGGTTATATGCATCCTGGTTCTTGCAGAGGCGCCGCCGGAAAACCCTTATCCAACCAAAGGATTCATAAGGACCAATACGAGCGGCACCGTCTCCATTGGTGCCGTGGGTGCCTCCTCTTCTCCAATGCCATTCATCGGCGATCGCTGGCATTGCCGCTCAATCGCCAAACCGAACACACTTGATCCCTGCTCCTGTCTCTACGGCGTTCCCCAGCGCAGCTCTCAACCATTACAACCTCGTACTCGACCTTCATCGGCCAAGCCCCTGAGCGCTGCAATCTTGCGGGAAATGTCCATCCGCCGTGTTCTGTCAGTTGCTGCCTGCCTAGATCGGATCCTTGCGATGGATCAGCGGCACCGCACCCTCCACGACACCTGCTCAAAGCCAGACCAACGTCTCGAAGCCACGTCACCAGACCATCGCGATCACGGCATCCCTGTCGGCGCACTTGTCGATCGAGGTAGGAACCACCTGATATGGCGTCCCCGGCTGGCTTCCGCTCACCACTGCTGTTCAGCTCCACGCTCAGCCCCCCCAGTGCCATGCCAGCTGATCCCTGCCCAGAATCAATCCTTATCAAAGCGGCTGGTCAGGCATACTTGCTGGAAGGCCGGGCGATGGTGATAATGGATGAGGCATTTTCCCCATTGGTTGTGTAGCAGCGGTGCTCTTGTCCGGCATTTGCTTCGCCTCTGCGATCGGCACCAGCTGAAAGGCCTCAACCAATGCCGCAGGAGAGTCCAAGGTCAGCTGAACGGTGGTGAAACGGTGGCTGGCGAAGGGAAGCGAGGGTCCGAGAGTCTAGAGCAGCCGAAATGAGCGCCAGGAGCCCTTCGCTCGCCTCAAGCACAGACCATCTCCGGTTGGGCTGAGCAGAAGCCAAGAGTGTAGAGACAGCGAGCGATTTTCGAGAGAGTGAGAGTGTGTGAGAGAGAGCACAATTATGCTGCTCGCTCGAAGGCTTTGACGGGGGTGGGCAATGTCCGTGAAGGGCGAGGGACGACCGGTCGAGAGATCGAAGGCTAGTGGTAACACGAAATCGCGGGTGCCGATGCCTGATGCGAAGCCGCGACGACGATCGGCGATGGTCGACAAAGGAGGGGCGTAGACCGCTGCAGGAGCGAGGAGGATGGTCGGTGTGAGAAGGAAAACAGAAGAGAGGTGGACGAGCAACGAGGGAGGGCGCGTCTTTATACCTCGAGAAAGCGGCGCGTGGGGCGATGCAGGGCGCCTTGCCCGGAACGGGCGCGCCAAGCCCAATGGGGCGACGCTTGGGCTGGAAGCAGGAAGGGGCGCCCCTTTCACCAGGACGGAGATTATTTATTATAATATAGTTCTATCTTATATCTTATTACTTTTAATAAGCTAGGATTACTAGTTATCTACCCTTCTTTAATATTAATAGAATATATTCCCTAATTACCTTATTTACCTACCCCTTATAAGAGGCTATAAT
>JAABUK010001711.1_pt1 | contig 41203 bp, 43 predicted proteins | sample 5559141 | NCBI WGS metagenome assembly JAABUK01 (sample SAMN10711869, study PRJNA513367) | rock metagenome | isolation source: Antarctica rocks | place: Antarctica: Victoria Land, Pudding Butte nord | collected 2016-01-03 | reverse complement strand
ATGGTCAATAGAGCACAACCTGTGAGCACTCTCCCCCCCCCTCCTCCTCCTCCTCCTCCTCCTACCACCACCTATCCATCTTCTCTTTCCTTCTCCACTCCCCCTTCCAACCCCAACCGAACCAACTCCCAAGCCCTACCTACCCTACCCTACCCTGTCTTTCCAGTACCCGAACCCCCGAGCTTCCTCCTTTCTCCCCCTCCATACAAAAGCCACCCAAGTTTGACTGACCTAGCCGATGAAATGAACCAGTACCTCTTCTTCCCCTGCGGCATAATCCGCGGCGCCCTGTCCAGCATGGGCATCAACGCCACCGTTCAGGCCGAGAGCACCGACCTACCCACGGCGGTCTTTCAGATCAAGACGATGGCTTCTAAGCCTTGAACGTGGGTATTTTGATGGCATTGTCAGGTAACATTTGGTGGTAGTCTTGCCGGATACAAACTGCACGGGCACAAGGAAGGGGTGTGGTTTTTGGCTTGGGCTCTCTTACTTACGAAGGCTGGAGGCCTGGACTGTGCATGAACTTGACTCACTCAGAGGCCCGAAGCATATAGATGGTTGGTTGCACGATGGTTCCCAGAGGGAATGCCCGGACGGAAAAGCTGATGTGGCCACTTCTGATTTCAGTAAAGAGATGGGGCCGCGGATGAACAGACCTAGGAAGAGTTCTGGAGAGCCGTGGATGGTCGTGGCTGCCTTGCGGCTTTTATTACGGATTTGCGGATGCAAGGCAGCGAGGCGGAGCACAGTCACTGGCATGGTGAAGCGCAGTGCGCTCAGGCAGTAAGCCGAGGTAGATGCCCATCCCGATAAGGGTCGAGAATAAGGTGACACCACGATATTGGTCGCTATCAGAGCGAAGGCCGAGAACAAGCAACGGAGAACTTGCCAACGAGGGTGGAAGGGACATGACAGAAATCAGAAGATGTATTTTTTGGATGCTATGCTAGCTGCTAATCATGTGCTTGAAGAAGTCAGGTAGTCATGTTAGCCATAGGAGGCAGAACAAACAACAGGATCTTCGCTATGCCCGAAAATGCGTCCTCTGTGAGCTTTTTGGCCATAGCCTGCAAGACGAAAACAGATGGATGATCAGCCTGCCTTCTTTGCTGAAGAAAGTCATGTTTCGTGAATGAGCTTCGTTCAATTATTCCACTCGAGTCTCCTCGTTCACCCATGAGGAGAGGACGAGGAATGGTCGTTCACTGAGAGACCTCAGATAGACACCGGACTTGCTTGAGGCAGCTTCACTTGTTTGCAGGTGGTGGTGGGTTCTTGACAAATTCAACGCCCTTTTCAATGTTGCCTTTGAGACCCTTGATAGCAGCTTCGATTAGCTTCTTCTCGTAGTCATTGGCGCTGCTGAGAGGGTTGGTGGCTTTCTCTGCACCGGATGGCTGGAATTTTGTCAGATGTAAAACGGACGAGAAGGGAGTACTAAAGAGCTTACGCCAAGTTGAACGGGCACGGAGAAGAAATCACAGCCAGTCTCTTTGCTGATGGCATCACCACCGTCGACACCTGGGAGATATACGAAGGTTGGCTCGACAATGCCGCTTTCGCCCTTTGCGGCCTTCAACAGACGTTCAGCGAACCTGGAAGATTAGTTTCATTATCCAATAATATCAAAGGAACCGTGTTACCGGAAGCCTGCATATGCCATCGAAAGAGTAGCAGATCCAGCACCATCCTTGGCCTTGACTACCTCATCACCACCGAATTGGACACCTGCATTGCGTCAGAAGCGGCTCATCCACTTAGAGTCTCGGTACATACGGTTGACAAGAGCATCAAGCCTGTCTTCTGGGATCCTGACGGGTGGCTTGGCTTGACTGAACAGAGGAACAATCGTCTCGCCAGAATGTCCACCAATGACTGGGATAATGGTCTTTGAAGGATCACGCTCGCCGGTGATGTCTTGAACAAAGGTCTCGGCTCGAACGACGTCAAGAGTGGTGACACCGAACAGCTTTTTCGGATCAAAGACACCAGCATTCTTCAAGGTTTCTGCTGCGATGGGTACGGTGGAGTTGACGGGGTTGGAGATGACGAGGATGAATGCCTTGGGGCAGAATTCGGCAATTCCCTTGATGAGTCCTTGGACGATTCCGGCGTTGATCTTGAAGAGGTCGTCTCTGGTCATGCCAGGCTTTCCTACGAATTTGTCAGTCTCCAGATGTGGTGATCGCGGGCCTATCTTACGTGGAATGCCCGCTGGAATGATGCAGATATCAGCGCCGGTCAGAGCCTTCTTCATGCCGTCATCTTTTGGTAGGTATCCAGAGATTTTCTGCGTTCCGTCAGACGGGCCTGGCCATGGTTGGATTTTTGAGCCAGCATACCGCAACAGAGGAGATGTGTGAAAGATCGGCTGCGACACCTGGGGTATTGACAACATCGTAGAGGGCGAGCTCATCGATCAGGGGGGAAGCTTTGCAGAGAAGAGACAGCGGCTAGGCTGCTGGTCAGCTTCCATGGCAGAAGAGGAGTCTTTAGAGAGGCTGACCTGGCCAATACCACCAGAGGCTCCGAGAACAACTGTTGAGAGGTTAGAGATATGAGAAGATGCTCCGTCTGAGGTCGCTCACCAGCTTTAACCATGATGAACAGTCGTCGACTGTGAGGTCAAGTACCGGTCAGCGGTAGGTTGCATAAGCAGATTCTGGGTTTTATTACCGTTTCAAGTGCTGGAGAGAGAAGGGAGAATGGACCTCAATCTTTCAGGCCAGACGTCAAGCCGGGTTGTTGTATTGGGCAAGTTATTGTAGACTGTGATGAGAGTAGTTTTTGTTTTCAAAGTGGGATGGTGGATGTGGTGCGGGGCACTTTCCAATGCGCAGAAACGTGGATGGGTCGTGGCACAAAGGCAGAAGCGCGTTCGGTACCGAAGTGACCACATAGAAAAGGTACTGTACTCGGACATGTGCCAGGCATCCGAACTTCTTCTCCCCTTTTGACACATCCATGTATGTGTATCATGGCGTCCATGTCATCTGCTCCGATGGTCCCCGCGAAGTCTTTCCACCGTGACATGACGCATGAAATCGCATTAGAGACAGAGGTCCAGTTGTGAGGAACTTAGACAGACGAAAAGAGATGTCTTCTTATTCAGACAGGCAATTTTTGCACGGCTGGATCTATCAGTGCCGCAGGACAAGGGGCCGACATAGACATATGAAGTGGGATTTGCTTCAGTAGTACTCTCTGCGCAAGAGAAGTACCAGTATGTAGCAATGACCTCGGTAGCGCATCGTTATGGGAAGGACTTCACCCGGTCAGGGCCATCAGCCTATCTCCCAGTGATTCTTATAATACAACACTCGCCTTTGCTGCCGCCCTTTTCTTGCTAATCCTCTCTTTTGCTTCGGTTGCCTTTGATTTCCATCAACAGTGTGTTCCTAATCTGATTTAGGCTTCAAAATGACAGAGAACGGACCTTTTCTGGTTGTTGTTGTTGTTGATGTAGTGATGTCTCCGGTCTTCCAGAAATAATGCGTTGCTATCCAGCTCTACTGAACAATATAGAAACACAGAATCTCCGAACGTTGTTTGATGCGATGAGATGGTGTCTTCAAAGCGATGGAAACCCCCAATCAGACATCTGCCAGTGGGCGTCCAAGCGAGCTTGATGTCTTCCGAGACAACATACCGTGTATGTAGACGTTTCTAAATGAGAGGTATCTCATCTAGCCAGAGCTGGACGGCCCGGGATTCAACGCCTCTCGACTGAGCATTTGGCACCTCGTTTCGATCACCTCATCGATGCCACCTCTCCATGCTACCAGGAACTGGAATCCACATGTATGTGAACCAGCAAACCGTCTCAGGAACGTGTAGCTTGTGATGTAGAGTAGAATAGCACTGTTGTCACAACAAAGGTTCGGAGTGGTTCGTAGATACAGAGGAAGGCCGTTGTGCAGTTATGGTATGTTTAGCGGGCTTCTCACCCTTTGTCCTGTGATTGCACAGGCGCTCTTCACATCGTGGCGAGAACAGATCAGACCTCTGCGCCATGCCCATGGTACCGTGGCTGCTTGTAGTAAGTAATCTAGTACACTCTGAAGAGGACTTCAGGAAAGGTTCTTTAGCTGACGTTGGCATACGTGTGACAGAAATCTAGTGGCTTTCTCTAGCAACCTCGTGCTGTCCTCCATGTTCGGCGCAAAGTGGTCTGGCTGAAGGGATGTTCATGAATGCTACTTGAGGAAAGCATTTCCCTAGAGTATGTTCATCACAGGCTGAGGAGTTCGGGGATAGACCTCCTCCTCATCCTGAGCAGGCTGATGAGGGTCCTGCCTGTTCCGCAGAGATACCGAATATCACAATTGTCTGAGTCTTGGGCAGTACCAACTCCAGTGATTTCGCCACTGCATATCTGTTGGCCACAGGTAGCCGCTCGTTAGTGGACCCCATTGGCCAATGCAACCAATATTTTGTTGAAACACAACGGGAGGAGTGAACTCTTTGCATGAAATCCTGCAAAGAGGCGCAACTCAGTATGGACATCTTCCACAGCGGTCGTAACCTTCCATATCCATGATTGTCAGGCCGGTTCTGGCGGCGACCTGGCGTCAGATAGTACGGATAGAGGTTTTAGGTGTTAGTTGAATGCTAGGGCGGCAAACTCCCTGGGGTGAAGAAGGAGCACCACAGCCACTACCAGTACGAGTAGTGGCAGTTGTTATACCTGCCACCTCGATAAGTAACTGTAAAATTGGCTTTTCCTACGAGGCTTACGCAGACTGCAAAAAAAACCAACAAGTACAAGATGCCAGAGCAAAAATATATCAGTATGTTGTCAAGAGGGCACAGATGAGCTGGTTGACTGATGAAACGCCATTCAGCTGGGTATCGCGCCAAAAAAGAGTAATGATGTGTGCGCCGACCGGCTACGTTGATGTTAGTATCTGCTGTATGAGAACTAATAGGGTGTGAGTATTATACATACGTTACGATCCCGGCTCCCCAGCTGATCCTGTTATGGAAGGCTAATATTCTACCAATGAACTATCGGCGCTTTTGGCAACTCGACCACTCAGGCGATCAATTTGCAACTTTGCAGTTGTAAAATTTATATATACAAAGAAACGGCCTGCTCGTAGCACTCTATTTTTCTTTGAGATTGCTTTGCAATTAACCTCACTTCGGAAGTAAAGCTACCTTTTAGATACATCGGCGATCTTAGTATGAGTCAAAAGTAATATATGTGTTGCTGTCTCCACTGATCTATTCAATCTTTCCCTGGATAAGCCTTGGCAAGATCCTTGGCGAAGGGATGTCCTCGTTCTATCAACACCAGTTTGAAGCTTTGAAGTAAATGTGTTGCGTGTTTGATTTAGTAGAGACGAACTGGATCACTATCATGGCAGTGGACGCACAAGATGCCGGCGCTCTCGCAACTTTGACTATGCTTGAAGAACGTTTGCATCGCCTCGAATTCCTGCTACACGGTTCCTCAGATGCATTTGGCATACCTGACCTTGCCTCGACACCATCTACTCAAAGTGACAATGTGTCTACGCGTATAACGAAATTAGAGGGCAATCTGCATCGCCTTGCCTCGAGACATGGTCTTATTCAAGACGTTTTAAATCTGCGTATGAATCCAAGCATCTAAAAGCTGCGCCGATGTACTGACGATATATAAGATGCGCACTATCCAGACCTGTTCCTCCCAGCCGCCAAAGACCACCCTCCAAGCACTTTGGATGCTTCGACAATCAAATCGATTGTGCTCGCACACGCCTCCTCGTTCTCGGAAACGGTATCTCGTCTTACGTCCGTCAAAGACCTTCCAATTCCACCAGCGTCAAGGTCAGCCGATTTGATTGCCATACAACCGAGACTGGACAAGGTTAGAAAAGTACAAGAATTACAGCTTCGTGAGGTGTCGGAGCTTCGAGCCAGAAGTGCAAGGTTGGTGGAACGCTGGCTTGAGATTGGCGTGGTCGGGCAAGGGGAGGTCTGGGCAGAGTGGGAGGAAAGAGTCAGGGCGGCGGAGAGAGCAGTACGGAGGATGGAAATCGCGCGAGAGAAAGAGGAAGGTTAACGGCGACTCCGTTGATGGAAGGCGAGAAAACTTCTTTGTTTAGCTGCTCAGCGGAACCAGCACGGAGCACAATGAGCACCGCCACGATCGGGACCCATGGCCCTGTCCTACGATGCAAGCTGCCGCGAGCTTGAGCCTCCGCAACATTGCAAGACCAAGGAACGCGTGCAGCGCAGGTATCCGCAGACCACAAACTTGGTCCGACTCACACGTCCTCCGTCTTTCAAACAAGATGATTCCCTTACCCGATTTTATCCCAGTGCAGCGGCTCATTTTCTCGAGATGGGGTGCAAAAAACAGCACTTAGATACGGTGCAGAGTTTGGGAGGAGTGTGTCTAGCAACCATGGAGATGGGGGCTAAGAATGGTGGAAGAGAATACATCCGTTGGATACATTTGTGCCTCAGCAGACGTATGCTGTTCTGTCTTTGGGGGGCGTCATGATCAGCAGCTCATTTAGAGCACTTGAAGCTGAGCCTCGAGTATCGCACTGCTAGGAGAGTGTTGGAAGTCTTCAGTGAGAGGCTGTGTCGCAACATATCCTAGGAAGGAATTGAGATAAAATTCAGGCAGGACGAGAGAGCTTGGATTGACTGTGGCAAGTGCCGAACCAATTGTTCTCCCTAGAATAGACTGCACTTTTCTCAATTGAATCAGGTCCTTGCGTAATGATTATCCTAGCAAGGCCTTATGCAAGGGCAAAACCAACTCAGTTCCCCTCCCCGTACGGTCATTGAAGAGCTCTCTTGGTTCGCTGTGCCATTGGGCCCCCACACGGAGGGTCTAGCTCTTTAGGATAAGGTGGGCTCTCAGATGGATTGTGCACAGCCTGCGCCTTAGATACGAGGACTTTGGGAGGGTGGTGTGCCGAATGTCGCGAAAGAAACAGCCCAGGTACATAAAGCAGCCACAAGAGGGCTCTTGAAAACAATCGGATGAATTGGAGTACGAGGGTCCAAGCTGGCGATAACGTTCTCGGCTTTGCTGATCTCTGTAGGATTGGTTGGTAGTGGGTCGGTCAGGCTCTTTTCTCGTGGCAGTTGTCTGAAACGGGTGTGGTTGATTTGGTTGCCCAACTCCATTCAGGGCTCTAAGAATTCGGGCCAAACTCCAAACCTCCACCCTTTCTGGCTTTTCCACCCGCGCTTCTCCCTCCATCCCAACATCCGATCCTCCTCTCCATTCTATTCGCACCCAAGGTGTCGACACATACATCTCGATACACTGTCAATTCATTCCTCTGTGATAAGCCCGCGAATCACTTCACGATCGTTTCTGTGGTTAGAATTCCTCGCTGCGGCTGGCTCCCACCTCCTGTCGGATCTTGCGCAGCTCCAACATTCTCACCCAACTTGGCACTCGGTCGAAAGCTTACGAATTCAATCCATTACTTGGATCTCGTCAAAGAAAACGTCTTTGAGGTGGATTGAACGCGCCAACACAATTCCGACCACAAACGCGACGACGATCACGATCACGATCATTCTTTAGCAGGATCATCTGGACCCATTCTCCTCTATGCCATCTTCCAGGTCTTTGAACTCACCATCACTTGAGAAACACTACAACACAATGGACAACCGACGTGGAGGAAAGCTTAGTTTTGGACATATCATCGGAGATCCTTTCGCGCTCGCAACCATCTCCATTGCCATCGTGAGTTGTCAAGGGAAAACGGCAGAAACGTCCTGCGCTGACTCTTGAATCAGCTTGCTTGGCTGATAGCCTTCATTTCATCCATAATAGCTGACATCCGATCACCATATCCTAATTATGCTTGGTGGGCTATTGCATACATGTTGTGCGCCATCATTGGAATTGTCATCGTAGTAGCATCAGATGCAGCCTCTACCTATAGCGTCGCGGTAAGCAAGATCAGAAAGAGTCTGTACAACAATTACTGATTCTTACAGATCGTCGGATACCTTGCTGCTGGACTCGTCTTCACTACATCTGCTGTCAATACTCTTGTCTACAGCCCTGAAGGTGCAAAGGAGGCCGCAGCGGCAGGTTTCATCCTTCTGTCCATGATAGCGGTACGAGACCATGTTTTTCGACAATTTGACAGCTGCTAATTGCTCAATTCATAGATAATCTGGATGTTCTATTTTGGCTCAACCCCTGCTGCATCTCACCGGGGCTACATTGACTCCTTCGCTCTGCACAAGGACCAACGAACGTCAATGCGAAATTCTCGACCAGCTTCCAATAATGCATTCGGCCATCAAGGCCAACCAGAGACGACTGCCGCAGGTCGTCAACCACCTCAGATGTACACATCTGCTCAACTCAACGGTTTCGAAACTTCTTCTCCTGTCACAGGCTTCCCTGGTGGTGCCGTTGGAGCCGACGCGCGGAATTCATCGCAGCCTCGTCTGGGAGCACCGAATGGCATCGGAACAACTGCTGGAGCCGCTCCACCAGTTGGGCAGCCCACAGCTGAAGTCAATCAACCAACGGAATACCCATACCGAGCAAAGGCCATCTACAGCTATGAAGCTAATCCAGATGATGCAAACGAGATCAGCTTCAGCAAACATGAGATCCTCGAAGTGTCTGATGTGAGTGGTAGATGGTGGCAGGCCAAAAAGGAAACTGGCGACACTGGTATCGCGCCCAGCAACTATCTCATTCTATTATGATGAAATAGTTGTGGTACGTGATATCGGCCAAAGTTTCATCGCCTCAAACCTCGCCCTCTGCGTACATACCCTTGGTTTCTGCTTCAGCTTCCATTGTTGGATAGCTGGTCGGCGTACGGTTCCTGGATTATGTCCTCACGATACGACTTTCAATGCTTGCTTCTTTTTGATTGTCGATCTCTGATTTGTTATTGTCAAGCAAGCTGATCGGAGATTGGACATTTCTCTAGGCTTTTTCGGCTTGCAACTGTCGAACTTCCAAGGCTTCTGCAGTATTGTCATCCGGCATTACTTTCACGCGCTTGCACTCTCCGAACCCGTCTGTTGCATGTTGCCGAGACGCGTGCCGGCAGCTTAATATTTTGAATTGGTGGGAAAGATGTGGTGAATGGATGGTTGGACTGTTTTGGGTCGGTCTCCAACTTGGTTCTTTCCATGCTTCGTCTTTGTCTGTCGCTTGGATTAATCACTGGCGAGGAGAGAGGGCCCTTGCGCGGCTTCAAGTTTGAGAAGATGATTGAGTAAATCTCCTGTTCGAGTAAACGAAGAGCGCTGTGAAACTTTGAACAGAAACCCAATTGAATGAGTACAGACAAACCTGGTGCAAGCTTTTCTTTCTTCTCAAAAGTTCTTTGCTATACGGCCGACCGTTTTCCGTACTGGCCGAACGAACTAGTTGAGAATATGACGGGCCTGTCTCTTGAGCAGGGCCGCGAAGAATGTCAGGGCAGATTGGTAGGAGGTCCGACGCCGGAGTTCGTTGTGCTTCTCACAGCCAGCTATCCGCGGCTCAGACGGCGCGATTGCGAGAACTCCTCCCATTCGTATTTCAATCATTTTCCAACCTCGGAAATCTACTCTCAAAGTATCGCCGCTTGTTTCATCATCATCACGACCTTGATTGACCTACTACAGCACCCGCGACACTCGCATTCCTCCGACGTTTTGTGCTTACTCCTCTACCTCCGACTACTCACCTCCCCTCGGCCTTCTTCGCATAATTACAGCGTACTCCTGTCCTGATGACTAGGTCGTCTTGGACTTCCTTCGTGGGTTCCCCTTTTGATCCACATGGATACACCACACCGTATGCCTGCAATCCGTTCCGTCCGGTCTAACCACTAACTACGCCAAGAACCCTCATCGTTCCCCTCCCCCGCTTGCGGGACAGCCACGATATACATAAAGTATCTACTACATATCTAGGTCTATGATCCAAAACCCTCGTGATCCCTTCCCTCGATGCAGATATGAAACCCCCCTTTTTTTTCCAACGTTGATTGAAGAAACACTTCGGCACCGTAGCCTACCTGCCTCCTGGGAATACTCGGTGGGAGAGCCAAAGGCAGGGGAAAGAGGGGAAGTCAAGCATCTGAGCTGCCTGGGTTGCTTAATGTTGTTGTTTGATCATACTAAGTACTAGTAAAGTAAGTAAGATCGAAGCTCTGGTGCTTTGTCCCTCCTCTGAGCCGAGAGTCGTCCCCGGCATGGCGGACTGACGCAGAGCGTACTTTAGGTACTATACTATACTGAAAGCTGGGACGAGTACGGAAAAATCCCTCTCGAATGCCCAGAGGATATATATGTACCATGTAGGCCTTCACTGAGGTGACGTACCGCTTCTACTGTAATACGACAGTATGATAACAATGCTATATAAGCGGTGCGGCAATGATGTAGAAGTGATATCATGTATGTAATATAAGGTATACCGATGCCGCACTGGCTATAAGCGGGGGAAAAGGCACCTTAACATTATATTAGAGTGCATTGAGATGGAAAGCACAGCACTTCGGTGTTATATCATTTTACATCTTAACATCGATATCGTATTATGCCTACATCACCTCTACAGCGGTATTACAACAGCATGTATGTAACCTTGGAGGAGGCCAGCCTAGTAGCCATCAGAACTGCGGATCAACATTGTCACCCCATCATTTGTTCCCCCAGAAGAATATAATTTGCTCAAATATGCCCAAGACCCACCCAACCCACAACCCCAAATCTCACCAATTCTCCCACACCACATCCGGAAGCACCGTCCTCATAATCTTCCAATGCCCCACCGCACTCCTCCGATGCCACCTCTCCAACTGGCTCGTCTGACCCCTTTTCAACACCGGCCCCTCCAACGCGAACAACTCTTTCCTGATCTCCAGCTCTGGCGTTGGAAAGAGGTATTGTTGGCGTGACCATGACTCGAGGAAATCGGCTGGCACGGGCTGGCGGAAGGTTAAGGGAGACTTGGGGGAGGAGGAGGGATGCTTGCAGAAGATGACCATGTTGGTGAAGTCTTCTCCTGCTGCCGCTGGTGGGATCTCGCCTGAGGTGGGTTCGGGCAAGACCTCGCGAAAGATACGGCAGGTAGGGAAGATGGAGAATATTGTGCGGATTACATGGGAGGAGGCGGGGAGGGAAAGGTCCCCAGCGTAATTCTGCGGCATTTGATATCAGCTTGATTCGAAATAGAGGGGTAGATAGAAATTGAGGAGGGGTGACCCTACGATAGCAATGACACCATCTTCTTTCAATAGATATTCCAAACCTGAGAGAAACTCTTGGGTGAATAGCTCGACCGGTTCGGCGCCGCCGGTGAAAACATCGTGGATAATATAGTCGTATTTCGTGCTTAGGTTTCTCGCTTTCGCATCGTCTACGAGATGGACAGCATCACCTATTATTGGGGTATGATTGCTAGGTAGACCAAAGTACTTGACCGCAAAATCGTACACGACCGGGTCAAGCTCGACAACCGTCGTATTGATGCCGTGAGCGATCAACGCTCCTGGTGCAGTCCCAATTCCCAAGCCAATGTTCAATGCTGTGCTTTTTGAGTCTACACGTGGCTGCCCATCCTCTGTCTCTGCCAACCGAACGGCTTCCAGCATGACAAAGATCGCATAGATGGGCTCCTGTGCTCTCGGAGGCTTTCTTCCCTTCCGTGACGGAATCGTCCATTCTCCGCCAAGAAGACTGTGGTCGCATCTCATCACTCGGTATTGGGCCGCAGTATTGTCAAGCACAGAGATATAACCAGTAATCGATTCTTGGCGGTCGATCAGCGTGAAATTTTGGAGTTGGAGCGTTGAATTGAGCACATTTGTGCTGCGTTGTAAGGGAGTGTGGACATTATACATCATCGTGAAAACCATTGATGGAATAACAGGCCACAGAACAGCTCGTGGAATGGCGAGGGCGTAAATTATGGCTATCGTTAGTTGCAGACCTATCCTTGAAAGGAAAAAGTTGGAGCCGATGTTCCTCAACATGATACTGTTTGCAATCCTTTCAATGGTTGTGAAAACGAAATAGGTGCCAAGCGAGGGACCGTGTTCGGCAATGGTACTGCCTAAGCCCGAGAAGTCGACCTCGTCAAGAAAAGAGCCTGCTGTGAAGAGAGAAAGTAGGGTCAAGGGGTAATAGGTGAAGAGCTCGGTCAGGGCTGGTCCGTAGGGTACACCAAGGTTTGAACTGTATTTGAACAGAATGAATTGAATAGTGGGTATCCAGAACGCAAAAGCTGGCAGCCATCGAACGATGTTTGAAGGGAGGAGCTTTTGCAACTGCTTCCGGCCAAGAAAGCCAACTAAGGAAGCGACAACCTTGCCCTGGTGGTGGTAGAGAGCAGACGGAACGGAGCCGTAGACTGGCGTAAGGGAGAGCCATGATATTGGCGAGTAAATTGCAGCAAGTATGATAATCTGCAGCGCCTTGTGAGCAGAAGGATTGGACAAGATTGACGGTCGAGGTGCTAATGCCGGAGGGTCTGGATTTGTGAGGGCTGGCTGGTTCCTCTCCGTCTGCGGTTTCGCCATGATGGCTTTCAGCTTCTTCTCAGCTCTTGGTAGTCAACATAGGGTCCTCGGAAAAGGGACACAAAATGCAAGACTGGCGAAAGAGCACAAACCCCAATGTATCAGCAGACTAATGACACTAAGCAGTTCAAGTGCCTCAATTTTATTGTACGAGGCATCTTGTTAAGCTTCATTCAGACCTCCAATGCCATGGGGATACTTCTATCCTGTCCGTGACCCGACTGAGTATTTGTTGGTATTAGAGCGTCGGTCCAGAGAGCTCCAGCGATGTTGGAAAACAGGGGCGCCAAGGGGTCGAATGCTGAGTAAGCTAGCTTCTTTTGCAAGCCAGATTCTCCATCGACGTGTCCAATTTCCATCACACTATACCGAGTATGCCATTTTCCCCACCAGGCACAGGCACAAGGATCGCTACCCTTGTCGAGAATGACAGACATATCGACCCTGTCATGAGCATTGAAGACGTTCCATCACCCTCGCGGATTCGCATAAAGAACCGCAGGAAGCGCTACCTCGACCTGCATCCGGACTACTTCACGTCCGCAAATCTCGAGCTGGCAGGTCCGCCTCACACGTGGTACTATAATCACTAACCCACAGCACTAACACGCCGCCCAGATCCACTTCTTTACGATCGGCTTATCCGCCGCTTTCAAACGACGGCTGAGCGCGAGGCCGAAGGACGGCGGAAGGGGTACAGTGGGACACTCGAAGCAGATTTACTTCGGTCTGAAGCAAAGCTAGATGCATTGGCGCATCCGGATCCGAATCAGACGTTTAGCTACTGGCTTGGACCGAATGGAGAGATCCTAGCGGAAGAGCATGACGAGGTTCCAAAGGATAAGGAGGAGGGTTCTGCGAGGTGGAAGTGGGCGATGGAGATGCGGTTCGTGAGGGGGAGAGATACATATTTCGATTATAGGAAGGTGGATGAAAGTGAGGAATACGATGATAGAGGGGCTGAGGAGCAGGAGGCAGAGGAGAGATGGTTTGATGAAGAGGAATCTAGTTTTGTGGATGAAGAAGGAGTGAGGAGGTCGAAGAGCAAAGACCTGCAGGGTCAAACTGGAGTTCAAGATTTTTAATATAACTATAGAATGATGTCGCTCAATGTTAGGCATACAATTGGCAAGAGACTGATTGGTTGCCTCAGGTCGTCAGATTATCTCCAAGAAGCTTTGGTATTCGCTCTGAAAACATTTTGCGACCACAGCACCTCCACCCCGTGGTCAATGGGTGTTGACAGCGCCGGGATTTCCTGCTGCCAACAACAGTGAGAAGAAAATCAGTGCGAGGCCTGCTGATGACGAAGAGACACTTATCCCCTAAGTATGAGGGGACTGTCTCATCAGCGTTACTATCAGGTCTCTATCCGGCCTGTAGTATGCTGTTAAGAGGTAGAGACCAACATCAAAGTGGTACCCTTCTATCAAGAAAATGACACGAACTTCGGATCTCTCGGCAGCCCATCTGCCCCAATATTGTTCTTCTTAAACCTCTGCTCCATGTACACCCTCCTTGCCTCGTCGAACCCAATGCCCCTATTCTTCATGATCCTCTGCACGTCCCGCTTTCCTTTGACATCTAGCCCGGCCCTAGAGTCTCCTTCCATGACATTGCTGCTTAAGTCGAAGTCGTTGGAGGTAAAGCCGGACTCGACGTCTGACACAAAGGAGGTGGGGACACGGCAGTAGAAAGGTTCGGTGAGCGTGGGTGGGAGGAGGTGGAACCATCGGGAGCGGGTGGCATAGAGGACTGTGATGAATATGTCAGCACGAGTGACTCAATACCTTCGAGAAGGAGAGCGGCTGCGTACGCGTTCCAGCCATGAGGAAGAGGAAGGACACCGTGTAGAGCAGGTAGCCCATGCTGAGCGAGACCTTACAGAGTCGTTCTCGGCTTGTTTATATGATGAACGTAAGGTGACAATGCTCAAGGCGAAGTAAACCCTGATCAAAGTCTCTCGATCATGCGTCCATGGTATGGAGGAAGGCTGATGAAGGCGGCACAGCCTCACTCGCATTTCAAACAGTTGACGTTGCAAGCTTGGAGGGAGCGAATCGGATCGGCGAAGTCGGCAGTCGGTAACTATCGTAAGCAGGACTCTGATTTACGCGGCAGATGACTCTTGGCGGAACCGCTTTCAGCGCACAATTGACAGATGCGCCAAAATACAATATTAACGTCGCAGTCGAAATAGACTCACACTCACGTACGATCGACTCTCCAAGATGGCAGACCGCTCAAACATTTCTTCAGATTTGATCTGGGAGATTGCTCGTGAAACTCTCCCTTTGCCTTCCCAGCGATTTCAGTACGTGTACACTGACCCTACCTCTGCAGGAAACCAAAATGCCTACCTAGTCAAACGTAAAACTGGCAGCCATGCCTACTATTTCTCGCGCGACCCTTTGAATTTGGTCAACCAGCACAGCCGTACACACGCCGGTTTCGTCAACCAGAAAGCTGTTGGGGTTCATCCAGGGCCGAACGGGGACGGCGTCAGCTTGACGACCAAGAAGGTGAAGAAGAATGGGAATCGACCGGCCAGCAGCATAACTTCGGTTTCTTGGGGCAAGGGGACGTCGAACAGGAAGTGAGTCAAACACACCTTCAACCTTGGAAACGCTCCAGTGTTGATAAAAATATGCTCGGATAGGATCTACAAGGGAATTGCCAACTACACAGCGAAGAACAACTACAGGCCTGATTTGAGGGGACCTGCTATCTCAAGGGCGAGTGCTATTCAAGGTTCGCAGAGAGCGAAGAAGGAAACACCAGAGAAGAAGTTGAGGGGCTCGAAGGCCAAGAATGCAGAGAAGGCATGATTGAGTCATGGTGGATTGATGAGTGTGAAATAGACTGTTGCGTCCAAGGACGTCGCAAAACGTATTATGGGATGTTCCTATTTCACAGCGAGTGGAAATGACGGTGATTGGCGTCCTCGAGACTGCTCTCACATGGCTCAGAGTGTCTAGAGATAGATGCAACAGAAGAGAAAATTGCTCGACGCTCTCCTTCATTTGGCCCCAACTTTTGGACAGCGTCTGAGGAATTAAGCATAACAGACAGATCTTGCGCCCTGGAAGTAAAATTGATGAGCTCGGAGCATTTCGTGAATGAATCAACTCCAGCCTCGTGGCTCTTCGGTATTCCTCAGGAGGTTAGCTGAGGAGGGCCTTTTCCTGCCCAGAAAACCTGCAGAAGAACAAAGCATTCAGGCCAGCCAAAGTCCTGTCCCAGTGTTCGTGGCAGCACCCTTTCCTGGACGGAGAAACACTTCGCGCGTCTAGAAGTAAAGAAAGCAATGAAGCGAAAGCAAACAGCTCCAATGATTTCCCAAAAGAGATTCGAAATAAAACATTCGACCCCGTGGAAATCTTGTGATAGCATGAGTGTATGATCCCCAAAAACGCCAGACGATCGCTTGCTAAAGGGGGAATCTTTTGCAGAAATGAGAAAGAGAAGTAGACGTGATAACCATATTGAAGCCTCGCTGGATGCCGTCAACCATGATCCGATGCTTGTCGATGCTCGTCGATGCTTGTAGAACCCCGATGGAAAAGGATCAAAAACATTCGCTGTGGGATGCAGAAAGGACTGAGAGCGTACCAAAAGAATAGAAGAACAAATGACCAGTTAGAGCGAGCACAATGTGGACGAAGGTGTCCCAAGCTACAGTGCTTCTCCTAGCTTAACAGAAAGGCTTAGCGGCCCATCATGTAATCAGGATACATCCCTCCCATGCCCGGGGGAGATGTTGCACCACCCATGCTTTGGCCTCTCACTGAGGTCACGGCCTGCCGGTCTGAGAAGCCTCCATTCATCAACGATGGTGTCATGGGAGCGGGCATTCCCAGTCCTGGTGGTACGCTAAGGCCAGGAGGGGGCCCGTGGGCGGTGGAAAACCCGCCAGGTGACATGGGGCCCAAGCCGCCTGATGTAGGCATTGGGCCTTGTGGACTAAGGGGTGTAGCAGGATTGACGTTTCCCTGCTGACCAGCGCGAACACCTAGAGGATTCTTGGAAAAGCTTAGACGAATGCCCCCCTTGACACTGTTGTGAAGTTGAACGCCATATAAGTCGTTGAGGGCCTTTGTTGCAAATGACACATCTTCGAATTCGACAAAGCACATTGGACCATTCTGCTTGGTCCGGAAGCAGAGTCTCTTGTAACCCCGTTGCTTGGAGAACATTGCTTTAAGTTCGTCCTCGGACGTGTCGATGGGTAGATTGCCGACATAGAGGGTATTGCAAGGTGGATTCTGGTCAGCAGGATTGACGGGTGGATAATTGTGTCTTGGATATTGGTGATTGGTCTGATATCCCATGTTGGGACCCATGCCTCCCATGGTCGGTGACATGGCTGATGTTGGGGTATGCACATTCATGTTGGATCGAGGAGATGCATAGCCTGAGGGAGGTGGAGAGGTCATGTTTGTGTTCAAAGAGAGAGTCGAGAACCTTGAGACAGGAATTTGAGGATTGGTTGATCGTCGGGACAATGAAGATGTGGGGTTTGAATGATCGTTGTTCATATACGCTACAGGGTCTTTGAGCAGCTCCCCCGTGTCGTCGTCATTGCCATCTTGATTGATTACTGATTTCCCACTGACACGAGAGTGTTCGGGCATGCCGCTGCCACGAGGAGACTGAGGAGAGAAAATGGTCTGGAGATGGGAACTTCCGTCGGAAGAAGGCATTTCTCTTGCGGAAGACGCATCAACACTCGGTGGCGATATCCTCTCCATAGATTGGAAAGTGCCTCCGAACCGTGAAGATTGACGAGGCAGCGGCGGATTTGACGGAGGCGAACCAGAATGGGCACCACTTCGAGATGCCGGATTGTCCACTGTGTTGCGTCGGCCGAGTGAGTTACCTGACGATGCGCCGATGATCTCAACGATCATGGTGGCCTGACCAGCTGTGTTTGGTTTGCCATTCAGCATTGTTTGCGCCTCACTGGCCGCAGCGGCGGTCCTAAAGCGTGCAACTGCCGTGAGGAAGCCTCTATCTTCGTCAGATTCGTTGGCGATAAATTCAGCCTCTCTGAGATCTTTTGCGAAGAGCAACATGCTTCGCAATTCTTCTCGACTGGTGTTACGAGGTAGCTTGCGCATGAGGATGGCTGTGCCACCACCGGCAGTCGGCAATCTCGTTTCATAAGAGGTTGAGTGTCCGATAGGTGAGAGGGGATACTGATAATGAATCGACATGTTGAGATGCTTCTGTACAATCACGGGTTGAAAGGCGACTGCACTCATTTCATGACTCGGCAGGCTTCGAAATGACCCAATGAAACCGACGTTTAGTGCTTAATGCAGAAAGGTATATATCGATGACTAGTATCTCGGAATGTACCAGACTTGCGGAGCCGGCTGTGAGGCTGCGATCAGGCTATGATCAGGCCGAACCGGTAACAGGAAGATGCGTCGGTAAGATCTACCAATTGACAGAACGAGGTCGCAGGCGACGGTACAGAGATAGGATAGGACTCTGAAGGCTGAAACAATTGTCAGCAAGTAACGATCAGAGAACTTGTAGAGTCAAAGGGTGCCAAAACATACGGTTTTGGCCTGTGTGCAGAGACCGGATACTGCAGCCTTGGCCCCCAATCCGCGTTGTATCTTGCGGCGAAGAGTGAAGTGTGGTGACAGACTAGGCGTGAAACTGTGGAGAAGGCATGGGCGAGTTTCCCGTAATCTGGCATGAAAATCGTGAATGCGCGACACGACAGGTAGGAAAGAATAATCGCCGGCCCACGATTATGAAGAAGACGAGGTTTCGCGATCGGAGGGAGAGTGGAAAGTTGATCGAAGGTGGGTTGTTCGAGGGACGCGGAGGATTTTTGGCGGCGTCAAACCAGTCGATAGATGCGGATAGTGAGCGCTACAGTAGTTTGGGCTGACGATTGGCGCACTAAGCCACCAATCCAGGTCCAGTCGCATTATGTAGTCCAACTCGCAACCTGCAGAAGGTGGACAAGGGCCCAAATGAGCCATGGACCAGTGGACCATGAGAGGGGTTCCCGCTGTTGCAGCTTTTAGTATAGTAGATGGGTATACCGACCCCTGACTTGATGAAATAAGCAGTGTAGGGACTTTGATCCGGTCGATCAGTTCTGCTGCTTCTTCCTCATAAGCAAGATGCAGCATTCGTGAGTGGCATACGAATCGGGCCTGTTCGTGTGAACAAGAACCCTGCTTCACCATAGTGCGGCTTAGACATACCCCATCTCATCAGCACGGACTCGACGGTGCGAAGGATAACTAACCCTCGTGTTTCGAAACGGCATGGATCATGCATCAAGCAGCTTCAGGGACGGCTGATGGCCTTGCTTGGACGCACAGGGGGAACAGGCACCGCAGGTTGACTCTCTTCGTACTGGTAGTAATGCACCGCTCCCGAAAAGCCCGCCCCACCTTTCCGTCGAGTGCCGTATCGTCAGGGCTGCAGTATGAGACGCTATTGTGCCGCCAATCCCAAGGTGACGCAGGTTCGCTCACTCTCCAGTTGTCGATGTGAGATCAAGTGCCCAGACAGAGTCAGATTCGCGGTGCCAAAGGAGACGACTTGGCCGGAGGCGCAAACAGAGATTCAGCTTTCCTGCTTTGCAATTCATCGCATCGCCGTCTCTTGACTGTTGAGTCTCTGCGCAACTGATCTCCTAGCGTGCCCGTTACCCAGCAGCTGGGATGACCCCAGATTGCAACCCGCATGGCTCAGAAGACGAAGGCCTGTCGGATGTTTCCCAAGGTTCACAAGCGCTTCTTCGAGCTGTGAATTCAGGCCACTTTGTCCTCGCAGGGAGGGGCAAAACTAGCGAGCATCACCGAGACTTTGTTAAGGCCAAAGCTCTGACAGCTTGGATCATCGTGCGCTAACTTAGCGAGGGTTATCGAAGCCCGCTGGCTGGTTGGCCCCAATTTGGATTCCACGATGGCCAAACATCGTCTGGAATAACTAGTGAACAGGCTCTCTCGTCTGCTTCCATCTGTATCACACATCTGCAAATACACACCCTCTGATGTCAGGCTTTTCAAGGCATACTACGTATATACCTTGGCAGAAGCGCCGACCAAACTATGTCGGTCGTGAGGTTCCACGGGGCTCGGATACACACTTTGTCTCCTGGTCATGCCGCATTATCAATTTCATATCGCCATATGAATTCACGACGTACGGTGCTCCGAAGCAAAGATAGGATCTTGCTAGTATCGGACTGCGAGAAGGGACGTCTTGGAATGCTCGCTTCATGTGCGGCAATCACATCGCAACCTATCGATGACCGTGCGATTCAGCCATGGAGGGATCAAAGCTCGTGCTGTGACGAGCTCGGAAGGCAATATAATCGCACATTGCAATTGATGCACGCTCTATGGTTGCCAGCTTCTGGAGTCTCTGTTCACCCTGATACCTCGAATGCACGATATTTGCGACTTTCCAGAGCATCTGCGGCCTGACTCTTCGCACCAGCCACTTTGGAAGGTATTTGAAGACATTGCAGCTTTGCCTGCATCAATACTTTGTGCTGCTAATATGTAAGCAAGTAAGTTGGAATCTGTGCGACGGTAATGTGCTGTTTTCTGGCAAAGCTGAGATAGCGAGATGAAAGATGACGCCTGACTGTTCGTAGAGATCCCCTGCTGCGGGTGCCTCGATCCTCAACCACGAGCTTCCATCTCTGCCGCGGGGCGCATTTAGAGTTCAACGAAGGTTTGACCAGACTGGTTTTGTTGCTCATCCTTCGGCAGCTGACAGGTTTGAAACGAATGAGCATGCTCCATGCGATGTGGTGGTCTTATCGTATCGTTCACAGAGCCTCGAAAGCGCCAGGCCGGAAAATACCGATGTTCCTTCTCTCGCGCACGAGGCCCGCGTTGTTGCGTTGACAGGCTATACTCATTGCATAACTCGAAAGCCGAGTCTGCAGCTGGCAGGATGCAGTGGGTTCACGCGAATGACCTTCACCGTCTATCGTTCTCCCGGGAATTGGAGATACCTTGAGATCTTCCAGGTTCAAATCCTCATGAGCAGCAACAGATGTGTCTACGCTATCGCAGGCTACAGTCGAAATGCTCTCCATCGTATGACGTGGAGAGGGGATCTTGACGCTTCTTTTCATGAATGTTTTAGCTATCCTGCGCAGCTAGCGAGTTCGCCAGTCGATGCTATCGAGCAACCTTTGCAGGTCACTGTCGCTCACGTCTTTCGCTGCAATATCACTTTCTTACTACCTCTGCCATCAAGCTGTCACCGTGGCTGCTGATATACCTGTATCGTCTCAGTGCCTTTGCTGGCCCAAGGAATGTTATCCTCGTCTACACTAAGGTGAACAAGGTTTTATACTTCTCTGGTGAAGACTCGTGTCAAGGAATCCGTCACCTTGGTACTTATGTGGATGGGCCAGCTTCTTGAGCCGCTCGAGGTGACAGAAAGCTCGGAGGAGGTGTACTTCTGAAACGTACAAAGACTTCCGCCCCAGTAACTAATGCATGTGTACTCGGAGCAATCTGCTAAGCACGAGTTATCCTTTCGAGGTCACTACCTGCTAAAATAGAGGCACCAGGACCCTGAGCTCTGCCGCAGACTTTGACCCTGTCACTAACCTACTGCATTTCCAAAGTTGCGGTCGCTGGTGAAGGGGGAGCGCGAATGATCTCACGGCACAACGAGGCCTCACTTGATCCAGAGGCAGTGAAGTTCATGTGGCCCCTATCCCGGCCGGCGGAGACGCTCTGTCGTGTGTCACCATGTTGAGTGTGTGAAGGGTCCGTGATTGGGATCTAAACTGATGGCTCGGATGATCAGTCTCGCGACCCTCTGAACGGCCCTTGGCGCCGTCCGCCGAGCTGACTTGCACGAAGTCAACTTCCATGCTCACACCGGCTCGCAGTGATCAGCAACTCGTGCCTCATCCCTCTTCCTCTTTCTATCAGCTGAGCCGCATAGCACGCGACTTGATTCTGCTCCCGATGCCGAAATGTGGCGAAACAACGAAACGAAAAGAAAAGAGGAGACACAAGTATGCTGATCGGTCAAATCATCACAAGGAGGCATAAAGGTGTCTTTCACACCATCCGTGGCCGGCTTGGAAATTATTCGTCCGCGGAAGCTGAATAATGATGAGTGCGGAAGCCAGTCCGACTGTCGTCACCAGACACTCTGTACTGCACCGCCAGCAATCCCCGACCCACCGAAAGATGGACAGTACATATCGCTTGTGGCCCGATCCCGCAGAAGTGGGCCAACCGAGGTGTTCATCCACCGAGTGCTCCTTGTTGCGGCCAGCGTAGTCCATACGGGTTACACACGCTTATGTGGGCTACGAAGACGCGTGGAAATACGTTGGAAGCGATGACTTCAGCGTCTAACCCCCAAGACGGACCTAAGCCCACTTCGCACCTGCGCATGCAAAATGGAGCTTCTTCCATTGCCAGTGTCTCTTCCGTCTCTTTGTCGACCCTCTTCTTCCCCGTCTCTCTTCGAACCTCGTCCAGAGCTGCACCATGGCAGGCAATATCGCAGTGGAACTGCTGTCAATGTTTGACTTCGGTGCAACTTCCCAGAAATCAACCAACGGCTTGAGTCCATTAGGTAGTCTGAAGGCCCCAAGACTTGCAGCTTACTTGCCTGACAACGCAAGTCGATGCGAACGCCCTTGGCCCACAGAAGAGGCTGACACTGCTAAAGCTACTATCTGTTCGGGATGCTATTGCCTCCGCCGTTCCGTGGGGAGACAGGACCGTCCAGGATACAAACCCGAAAGACATGCCTGAAACCGGTTGGTGTTCCTCAACTTTAAGATAGTAGGCACTCATGTTGGCCATCAGACGTTACCAGGTCGTATGATTTCATCGTTTCACGAACACACCTCAACCCAGATGGAGTAACGGGACCAGTCATGGTTATCAACGGAGAGTTTCCTGGCCCAACAATCGAAGCAAATTGGGGAGATTGGTGCGCGAATTTAGAGAAGAAGGAAGTGTGCAGATCGCTGATGCGTCTCTAGGATCGAGGTCACAGTCCGAAATCAGATCTCTGGGCCAGAAGAGGGGACGGCGATGCATTTCCATGGCATGACTCAGAATGGCAATCCCTGGTACGACGGTGTGCCTGGCGTCGGACAATGCCCTATCGCGTCAGGACAACGTCTGAAGTACAGGTTCCGAGCAGATAGATATGGTACGACTTGGTACGCAGATCCACCCTTCAATCTCTCTGCTAAGAGCGTCCTGACTAATTCAGGTACCACTCTCACTATTCCGCTCAATATTCGTCTGGAGTGCAAGGGCCGTTAATTGTCCATGGTCCTACTCATGTCAATTATGATGAGGATCTTGGCCCTATCATGCTCACTGATTGGTTTCATGATGACTATTGGCCTATCATACAACAAGTAATGGCCCCATCAAACCAGACAGACGGATTCAGACCATTTTCGGTCAGCAACCTCATCAACGGCAAAGGTGAAGAATGTTCTCGACAATCAGAAGCAGAAGATGCTGTTTAGCTTACTAGACGTTCGCAGGTTATTTTCCGTGCTCAAATATCACTGATGGCACACCTTGCACCAACACGGGGATTTCCAAATTCCAGTTTCACTCTGGCAAAGCATACCGTCTTCGGTTGGTGAATTCCGGAGCAGAGCCCACTATCAAGTTCTCCATTGATAACCACACAATGACTGTCATGGCCAACGACTTTGTACCTATCAAGCCGTATGATGCCGAAATCGTCACTCTCGCAGTCGGTCAACGCACAGATGTTGTGGTGCAAGCAAAGGGATCGGCAGGAGACTCTTCTTGGATGCGTTCCACCTTCGATTCTGCATGCTCGGACACGAATTCATTCTATGGCTTGGCAGCTGTTTATTATGAAGACGCCAACACCATGGCTGCACCAAGATCCATTGGGTACGAAATTCCTCCGAACCTGGCTTGTACAAATGATCCCTTGAACATGACAGAGCCTGCTTTTTCGATGACCCCCTCTGAGCCAGCGACTACGTTGGAGCTTCGCATGGATCTTGCACCTAACGCGAGTCTCAGTCGCCTATGGACGATGAATAACTCCTCTTTCTATTCCGATCTCAACTCACCAGTAATGCTGGAGGCGATACATGGGAACGATACCTTTGGCTCTATGCGTAACGTCTTTAATATGGGCTCGAATGGCTCTGTACGTTTGATCATGTATAATGACTACCGAGGTGGGTTAGACGCCGATCATCGTGGGACATTAACGGCTGATGCCATTTTCTTAGCAAGTCACCCAATGCATCTTCACGGCCACGATTTTTGGGTCCTTGCTGAAGGTCAAGGCGTTTGGGATGGAAAGATCATGAATCCCCAGAACCCTCAGAGACGTGATACTCAGCAAATCGCTTCGCATTATACTGATACGACGCCAACGTATACAGTACTGCAATGGGTGCAAGATAATCCAGGTGTCTGGCCGTTCCATTGCCACGTCGCATGGCATCTTAGTGCTGGGATGTACATCAACATCATGGAGAGTCCTGCGGACATGGAGAAATTCCAGGTGCCGGATGATGTGTTGGGGACATGCGACACGTGGAAGCAATGGCAGAAAGACCATTATACGAGCCAAGTCGACTCTGGCGTCTGATCTTCATAGGGAAGGCTTTGATGGGAGGTCATTGCGCTCGACTTGCAGAGGTCAAGGAGTTTTGTCGCTAAACGGCGGCCTTTCCACAAGTGTTGAGCATTCGACAGGAGGAAAGGGGTACCCATCGTATGATACGACAGTAGGCAGACGTCAGAGATAGACCGCAATCACCATTCATTAGCCGATCTAGGCCATGTATTCAGCCGCTCCTGAACCGGTCTCAGCAACGCCAGCAAGCCACTTTGGCTCAATGAGAAATGGTTTCCCTCCGGGCGTTCGTCCCTTTATGCCTTCGAGACATCTGACACTGATGAAAGGCTGAGACAGGATTCATGACCGGATTGTGATTGGGTCAAGGACTCTCGATGAGCACCAAAGCAAGAAAGAGCTCACAGAAGTCGCCCGAATGCCACCAGGATGGTCTAGGCCTAAACAGGAAAAATCGCTAGACCGCCTTTCGGTAGGATGGATTTCCTAACTTGGCCGACCTGATGAGTGACATGCGTCTATTCAAGCTTCTTTTGGCCATCGCTTTCGAGACTATTGGAATACCATCTCACCAATGCAGGAGGTATTCGACAGCAGCTTCCATTCTTGGGCAGACGAGCTGAGCGTTCTCACTGCAGGCTCGTTCGAAATTTCTGGGTTCCGATTTGGACACCGAAAGCCTGAAACGGAATGATCACACTGGTTATGGACGACGTTCGCTCGAAAATCCCTCCCTATTACTAGCAAATGCCCTGAATTTCTTCTGTCCCCTGGCTCCCCGCATCGGTAGCTAGGACTCTGTTGCTAGCTTCCAGCTATGTCTTATATACGCCGTCAAAGCAACAGGAAGCCGTTCTCGGCTCTCTCGGGGCTTCTCCTCCGTATAAGAAGCCATCTTTCCTAGATTCTCTTCTTGATATCTTCGCCTTGACATTGACAAGCATCCTATTATTGCCTTTGTCATTCTCTACTGTTTATCCTAAGGCCGGCTTTCGCTAGACGTCCTTTTCACAATGAAGACATTCTCTCTTCTTGCCGCTCTGCTGGCTGCAAGCCCAGCCATTGCTGTTCCAACTGCACCCGTGGCCGTCAATGGTGTCCTCCCTGGCGCGCCTCCTGGCAAACGTGATGTACTCGAGGAACGTACTGAAGCCAGCGGGAAACCGCCCCAGCATATGCCGTCTCTGATAGAACTGGACGCTGACATGGCACAGGTTGCAACGCAGACAACGTGCTCCGCGCTCTACGAAATCCCACCCGATCCGCGAGCGCAAGTGTCTTCTGCTCCCAGTATCTCCAATCCACCTCAACCGTAAGCACCACCATTACCATTACGAACGCAGTCACGAACACGGAAACCACTGCTGCCACTGCTACCACCACTGCTCTCACCACTGCAGCAAGCACGACGACGGTCACTTGTGCCGCAGCACCCACAGCACCTGCTACCTGCAATTATCCTGCATTCGGCTTCGGTACCTACCTAATCAGTCAAGCGCCGTTGACGGACCCGGTAACGTGCCACGAGCTTTGCCTCGCCAACCCAAAGTGCAAATCGTTCCAGGTCGAATTGGGAGGACAAAGTTACTGCAACCTGTACAACAGAGAAACGGCGGGCAACGTTGTCCCTGTACCTGGCGCCCAATTCTTTTTCTACGATCGAGATTGCCCACAGTATCTGCCTGTACGTGACCAAAATCTCTCCTCTGATAAGCTCTAAAGGGTGTGTGATCCGCTGACACTGTCGCATAGCCTCAATGCACATCTGCACCAGCAAAGCAGAAGAGGGACTACACTGGCGTCACGCCCACTTACCTAGCTACCGTTCCAGCGACTCGCATCAGCTCCGCATGCAGCTGCTTCATCACGAGCCCTTCGGCCCCAGCCACCTCAACCGCCACTGCACGCAGTACCGTCTCGACGACGGCAACAGCCACTGTCACGGTTACAGCTGTGCAGACGGCGACCAGGACCGTGAGCACGACGGTTGCGGTGCTTTCTACGGCAGCTCCGTAGTCAAGGGCCGTTGTCGACGGACGGGTCCGCTGGGTCTTGGGGAAAAGAGTACAGCAGCTTCGACCTCGGGCGGTTGAGCCGTAGCTGTCCTTTGAAGGATTGGAGACTGGGAAGCTGAACGGCCTTTGAAGATCTGAAATAGTCTAGAGGCGTTGTTACTGTATCCATACTCAAAAGATGGCTGGTGCGTTATTATTACTGTCAGACAGCCTGCGCCACAGCCTGCGCCTCAGACTCTCCATCGGCCACCAATCCCCGGCCGCTTTTGGCCCCATTTACTTCATATTTGGCTCTATCTTCAAGAGCTCTTCTAGGTAGATTCTAGGCAGTTGATTCTGTCATTTCAATCAATTCAATTCGATTCTACAACCATTTCGAGCTATTCTAGCTATTTGCTTGACAATTACTCTGTCCGTACGCGAGTACTCGTAAAGTGTTGGTACGTTCAGTGTTCACCGTGGGGCCTCGGGGCCTCACCATGGCTCATCCTCCGTCACTTGGCATCCCCGAAGCCAGCAGCCGCCACACAGGAGATCTACAGGGTTGGCTATGCAGATCAACTGGGGAATGCTGACTACCAGACCACCTTCTGTGTAGACAACCTGGACAATGAGTGTCGAACTCACTTCCTGGGCGCTGCCTCAGCTTCAGCGACTGCTGCCTATTGACGCACAGTCTCTCAAGGAGGTCATCACGTATTCGGCCTCCCTGTCGAAGGAAGCCGGCGCAGAGCATCTCAAGAATTTGCTGGGTGACTCGCCCCAAGCTTTGGAATTTACATCCTCCTTCAATTCTCGCCGGCCAGACACGGTCAACGCAAAGGCTGCGCAGCTCAGTGAAACGAGTGGACCTTCGCGATCTCAACCCACCTCCGATAATGGGCCGAGCCTAAGGAAGAGACAGAGCAAGAAGAAGCCAAAGGCTCCACTACACAATGCGGGTCCCATTCGACGGCCAGAGAATTATGGGAAGATGGCGGGTGGCTACACCAAATCCTCGGCCGAGGGGGATTATATACGCAAAGCTCCGCGGCCAACGTCGACCTTGCTCTCGAACGCTCTGTCATTGTCGCAAGAACCAGCTGCCTTACAAGTTCCTGATCAGATGCATCAGATTGTCTCATCTCCACCTCACTCCCGAGAGCGTAGTCCTGCGTCAGACCCAAAGTTACCTCCATCTGCTTCCGGCTCCCTCATTTCCGATCTTCCGAACGTGAAGTCCAAGGCATCGAAGAAACCAGCACACAGCCCTGGCTCCTCAACGCCACACAAGACTACGACCACCTCCAGCATCAATGACCTAACTTCGGCAATTGCCGCCCTGGAACTTAGCACAAACCCCTCTCTCTCCTCCGAACGACGAAGTTGTCCATGCAATGCATCAATACACCCGCTGTTTGAAACTGCTCCCAATTGTCTGTCATGTGGCAAGATAATATGCGCGTTGGAAGGTCTGCAGCCCTGCTCGTTTTGCGACAGTCCCATACTCTCGAAAGCGCAGGTGCAGACCATGATCAGATCCTTGAAAGATGAAAGAGGGCAAGAAAAGATGGCGGTGCATAACGCTGCTGCATCACATTCGGGCAGAGGCACGCCAATGTTGGGATCCAGTGCAGCGACGCCGGAAAGTAGCGGTGACGAAGCTTCGACAGCTGCTGCAAAAGCTCGGGCTCATAGAGATAGGCTACTGGCATTTCAGAGAGAGAATGCGCAGCGTACCAGGGTACATGATGAAGCTGCGGATTTTGATATAACAGTCACACCGGGGGCTACGCAGTGGATGAGTCCTGTTCAACGCGCAGCAGCACTTAAGAAACAACAGAAGTATATGAGAGAGTTGGAGGAAGCTAACAAGCCAGACTGGGAGAAAAGGAAGACCGTCATGTCTATGAGCATCAGAAACGGGAAGCTAGTCCGTATCTATGAGACTGTGAAGAGCGCTGCTCCACAAGAAGCAGAAGAAGCAGAAGAAGCAGAAGAAGCAGAAGAAGCAGAAGAAGCAGAAGAAGCAGAAAAAGCGGTGGATGAAAACGAAGAAGGCTCAAGCAGGAGTCCAATGGGCGGAGGGCTGAGTCAAAATCCCCTGCTCTCTAGTGGAGGCCTTGTTCGGCCCATTTGGAAAGCAGCGGACGATGAGAAAGGCAAAGGAAAAGCGCGGGAGGCCACGGAACGACGAGCGACCTGGAGAAGGGTTCAGGATGACAATGACGATAATGAGCAGTGGATATTAGATGGGGGTACTCACGGGTTCGAAGGCGGTAGCACTGAGGGAAGTGGTTGAACTCCCTCTCTTTGGTGTGTTGAAGGGAGACGCATAAGAATGCTCGGTGTACATATCTCCATCTCGAATGATCGCTCGGCAGACGATTGGGCCAATTTGCATGCTCGTTGAAACCCTCGAAGCGGAGAGCCCTAAGGCCCCCGCGTTCTGGCGGCTGCCAGCCTGTCAGACGGAGTTGAATGTGGGGAAATCCCATTGCAATTCTCCGTCTTAATCCTCATCCAAAGCCTACACACCACACACTCTGAGTCCAGACACCTTCATCGTTACAGGCCTCCTCCAAGCCACTCCGACCGACTGGCAAAAGCCTCGCCTCCTAACGTGCTTGATCGCTGCATCTCTCTCTCGCCCCTCCCAACATACTCTGCCCCTCAGTGGGCCTGAGATGCTGGCTTCACGAAACACAAGCCCCAAATCCCCCGTTGCTGCCCCCGACCAGAGGGTTGGATATTTCCCCCAACCGGACAAGAAACGTCTGTTCAGACCTGACGGACCGAGCCCTTCTCCTTTGCAGCTTCTCTCCGCCTTTGTTGTTCTTGTGGTGCTCATCGTCCAGTTGTGGCACACATCACCTTCACCTCCATACCATCCGAAGAGTACTCCACCGAACCCATTTAGCGACAACGTCCGAAGACAAGAAGCATATTTTGATCAGCTCGAGCCGGGCACGCAGTGCAAAGCCAAGTCTCTTTTCTCCTCCGAGCTACCATATTCCCAAGCACCGACCAACATGGCGCTCGTCGAAGAAGCCAAGCGGATCGCCGCAGGATTCGAATACCCGGCAGATGAAGTGCGGAAAGGGGTTAGGGAATTCATAAAGGAGATGGACGAAGGTCTGGAGAAACAGGGAACGATGATGAGCCAAATACCTTCCTATGTTACGGCAGTCCCTAATGGCACTGAGAAGGTAGCGTTGCACTTTGTCTAATTCAGAACATTGTTCACATTCTCAGGGTGTCTATCTTGCGGTCGACCTAGGTGGCACGAACTTCCGCGTTTGCAGCATCGTCCTGCACGGTAACCAAACCTTCTCTCTCACGCACTCCAAAGTGGCCGTACCTCATGCGCTGATGGAAGCCACAACCGCATACGAGCTTTTCGCCTTTCTCGCAAAGCAGATAGAACTGTTCTTGAGGACTCATCACAACGACAAATTCGAAGCCCATCTCCGTCGGCCATCTCTCCAGCAATACCTTGATCTCGGTTTTACTTTCTCCTTCCCAGTGAACCAATTAGGCATCAACAAGGGGAAGTTGATACGGTGGACGAAAGGGTTCGACATTGAGGAAGCGGTCGGTCAGGATGTTTGTGCTCTTCTGCAGAAGGAGCTAGATGCCCTAAACCTGCCAGTCATCGTGGCTGCACTCGTTAATGATACTGTTGGAACGCTGATGGCTCGATCTTATACTTCGCCTGGCAAAACAGGAACATTTATGGGGGCCATCTTTGGGACTGGGACAAACGGTGCATATGTGGAGAAACTCACTAGAGTGAAAAAGATGGCACAAATTGACGCAGAATCAGATTCGGCCTCATATGACAAATCAACGGGTCTTATGATCGTCAACACAGAATGGGGTTCGTTTGACAATAACTTGAAGGTTTTACCTGACACCCCTTACGACAAAGCACTTGATACCGAGTCAGTCAATCCTGGCATCCAGATGTTCGAGAAGCGGGTTAGTGGCATGTTTTTGGGCGAAATCCTTCGTCGTGCTATCCTAGCTCTCTACGAGCATAAAGATCCGAACGTTGCCTTTTTCCGAGACGCTAGCTCTGCCGACAATGACACTTCATCAACCACAACGGTGGCCCAAGATTCCCCTCTGTATAAGCAATGGGGCATAGATACTTCGTTTTTGTCAATCGTCGAGGAGGATGCTTCCGATCACCTTCGCATCACCAAACAAACTCTGGGAAAAGATCTTGGTATTCATGCAGCAAGCACGGAAGATTGTGTTGCAGTCAAAACACTTGTTCATGCCATTGGAAAGAGAGCTGCACGTCTTGCAGCGGTCGCGCTAGGCGCTGTTGTGATCTCTACTAACAAGCTGCAAGAGGATGATATAGTTGATATTGGCGTTGATGGGTCTCTTGTTGAATATTACCCTGGATTTGAAGACTATATCCGGGAGGCACTCCGAGAGATTCCTGAAATCGGACTGGAAGGAGACAAAAGGATTAGGATTGGACTTGCAAAGGATGGAAGTGGTTTGGGAGCTGCCCTCATTGCGCTGGTTGCTTCCAAAGCAGAAGAGCGAGGCGAGGCGTGAGATCTGAGCTGCGAAAGAGCAGACACACTTTGACGTTCAGCTTTCCAGTGGAAATTTGGGGCGATCGGTTTGGATTGGACTGTAAATATACAGAGCCTCATCTACAAAAGCAATACAGCTCACTGTGTCCTCGCCACTTACTTACCCCCGTTCATACTTCGTGCTGTCTGTGGTTGACGGCTGCTGAGCTGGAGACGCCGCAGAAAAATGGTACGATATCTTCGTATGGCGTGTACATTAGAATATCGATTACTTTTCATAGAAGATGTCGCTGGCATCGTGAGAGTGAAAGGCGTTGCAGTCACGATGGTTGAATTCTCCCGCCAAAGCCGGCCGACCCGAAGCTGTTCCGGCCAAGATTTTTCTCCGAAAGCTCGACCTCTAGCTATCGTGAGCTGCCAACCTCCAACGGAGACATGTCATTGAAGCACAATCGAAGGACTGAAAGAATCTTACGACCTTCTGCTAGCTTATACGAAGCTCCGGAGACATCACAGCTGGCAATCTCGAGGTAATGGGCGCTGGGGGCTCGAAGCCCGAAGGCGCAAGCAAACATGTTTTTTCAAGGTATACACTTCCCCAGCACGCCATGTGCTGCCTCAGCTATACAGAACACTCTTCTTCATGATCTTAAGAGCGGTTTTATAGAAGCTGACAGCATCTCCTCACAGTAAGACGCCTGTACAATTTTCGCAACAACTAGTCGACTCATTGCAAGCCTCCTCTGAAGTACGTTGATCCTTTCCTCGCAAGCTTCCACAGCGCATATTGCGTTCAATCCGATCTGCATCTCCCTGCTCAACGCCATCTTAATACTAAATTTGTTCCAGACCAATTCCTCCCGCGCCAAAACCCTCGACCTCCACATCGCCGAACGCGTGGCCGCCGAACTAGCCGCCCTCCAAAAGAAAGAAGACGACGCCTTTAAATCCCTCCGCGAGAGCATCTCCTCCGAGACAGCCACCTCCCCTGACATCAAATCCTCTCAATCGAAGGACTCTCGACTCCTGGAACTCCCCTCCGTCCCCCCTCCCGCCGACGCGACAGCGAGAGAAGATTCGCGTCAGAGCCAGAGTTCGGCGAAGGTGTTTGAGGAGCTGGACAAGCTGAGGGAGGGGTTGGATGCCAGGAAAAAAGTTAGGGAAATGCCGAGGGCGGTAGAGAAGGCGAGGGAGGAGTTGGTGGGGTGTTTGAAGAGGAATGATAGGAGGCCGTTGGATTGTTGGAGGGAGGTGGAGGCCTTCAAGGGGAGTGTGGGGAGGATGGAGGAAGACTTCGTGGGGAGCATCTTGTAGGGGACTTGGAGGGTTGCGCTGGAGAGGGGGGGGATATTAGGGGTTGTGCATATACATACTGTAAGGAAGAGACCGAATTCAAGCCAAAAAAAACAATTCTTCGAGTTGAAAGGTGCGAAAGACCAACCTTAGCATGCAATTGAGCTGTGCATCTTGCTTTTCGCCGGATATAGAGCACCTCTCAGCATACATGGCCTGTCCCCGCCAAAAGGCGAACATGAATTTTCCGGCTCTCCCTCTTTGAGCTTTCAAAGATGAGGACTATGAGCTCTGACCTACGAAGTACATCAGGCGTCACCATCTACCACTACGCCTAGGCATCATAACCTTCACCATCCATCCGTCGCCCTATGAGCATTCCTCCCCTTTCCTCAGTCTTTCCCTCCTTCTCCAAACCGCCCATTCTCGGCTCCAGATCACGATTGCCCGCGCACTCACCTCCTCCGCCGGATCTTCTCCTAATCCATCCCGTTTTACTGCTTCCAACTGACCCCGCCGCATTGCCCAACCCTTCCTGTCACCACTACCCTCCATCGTGACGTTGTCGCCATTCTTGCAAACCTCCGACCTGCCATCATCAAACCACATCTCCAGCAGAACTGGCAATCCTTGCCGCGTCTCCGTAGATTCCGTTGCCACAGCTCTTCTCGCAAGCTCAATCACCCTCCACGCTTGCTCCGTATCCCCAACCTCAAGGACCGTGAGCCCCGCGTCCAGATGGCGCGATAGAGGTAGAATGCGGTGGTAGAATTCATCACCAGCTGCTGGTGTTGATAACGGGGTGAGGGAGGCCCCTACTGGTGGAATTGGGTCTGCGACAGAAGACGAGACCAGTGCGAGGCGGGGTTCGTATTTGCGGACGGAGCGAGTAATACGGCCGGACGAGAAGTGGGTGGGGGAAATGTAGGGTGGGTTGGCGGTTAGGATGTCAATTCCTTGCTTTCCCTTGCCCAGGGCATCTTTGAGGGCATCGAGGATATAGGGCGCCGATGGCTGGGAATGTTCCTGCCCCTGTAGAGGGGAGGATTGCAACACGTCCGCGTACAGAAACCTTATCTCGTTGCTTGCTTCATTTGAGAAATGGCCGACGGAGATATTATGTCGTAAATTATCCTTCGCGAGATCCAATGCCGTGCTCGCGATATCCACCCCCAGAACCTCAAGCTTCAACCTCACACCCTCGCTGCCACGCCGTCCCCTGCTCAGCATCTCATAAAGGGATAGCGGGATACAACCTGTCCCTGTGCACAGATCCAACACCCTCAGCGGCGTCAACCGGCCTCCCAGAGCCTGGTCCCCATCCCCTAGAAACTCCCCAGCAAGACCTCCGACACGGGAAGTATAAACCTCGGTCTCCCCCCTCGGGATCAACACCCCAGGTTTACATCTTATCTCCAACGCCCCAAACGGCTGGCTGCCGATGATGTATTGTAGGGGTTCACCCCTTTCGCGCCTCTGAATATAGCCCCGCAGTAGGATTCTCCATCCCGGGAATGGTCTAGAGTATGGCGTGGTGGTTCTGCCGGATCTGGATCGTAGCCTGGGGGGACGGGACTGCGAGTTGGGGAAGGCCTCTCGCCGCTTTCGAGATTGCGAGATGGCGTGTTCAGTGAGCCAGCGCAACTCGTTACGGGAGGAGGCGAGGTCGCGGCATTCGCGGAGGATGGGGGGGAGGAAGGGGGATGAGTGCGAGGCGAGTCGGAGGAGGGAGGCCGGGAGACGGGGCATGCCATGAGGTTGTTCCGCTCCTGATCGTGTTAGAAGCAACACACCAAATGATTACACCCCTAGCTCGATACAATCACAAATACTTACTATGTATATAAGTACCATGGTCCAAGACATGGATACAGTTCCCGCTCACTTAGTTTAGTGGTAAAATTCCGCCTTCCCAAGTCAAACCGTGCCAGACGGAGTCCCGTGTTCGATCCACGGAGTGAGCAAATTCTACGATAATATCAATTTTTTGGGAATCCGTAAGTGTCTCCATATTTTTTCGCTCTATTGATATTTCAAGTGTTAAAGACGAACAGACAAGATAATATCACTGATATAGAGCACTCTGCATAACTCGAGATATATAGAAGCTAAAGTAGTAGTCTCCGCCTTGATTGACACACTAACCTTAGTGTCATTTCAAAAGGCCATACTGCACAACTAAACACAGATCAATCCAGTCGACTTGCCTATGTCAATCAATAATGATAATTCTGGCATTATATTTTATCGCAGCATTGTAATGTACCGAAGCCCTCTGATGCTCAAATGTATTGCGATTGTGAGATCGATAGCTTTCAAAATTCCCAGAAAGCAGGCAGTTGCGGGCTGAAGCTGCATGTGCTGTCACAATTGGAATTTCTCCAGGTCAGGGCGACTGGGAGTCACCTTGCTATCGAACGTAAATAGACGGGACATCAATTTTAAAGGTTGAATTCTTAGGCTGCTGACTGCGCCAGGTGGCTTCCATGGCATTTATTATTCAAATCCCTCGTACCTCAAACATGATATCATGCTGTAGGGGCGAAGTAGCATTCCCGCCTATGCTCTCTGCACGCAAAGATATATCAGGAGAAGGCAGATTCTGCACCGCTGCAGCAGTGACTACAGCAATGGATTTGACACCTCTGAAGGAGAGCATCGCGCCAAAATTGAAGATGGAAGAGCGACAAAGGCACGCTTCCGGCCATGATGACTGCCAACCTCATCGGTTCTGTACTGACGTGCTCAGCACGCTCAGCAAGCAAAGATCAACCGGTCACATGGCAGTGTTACAAGCACCAATAAGTCCCAATTTGGACATTGTGATGCAGAGAATTCGGGTCTTGGATGTTGCTCACACACGGGAGATTTTGTGATGCGAATAAAATCCGGACTCTCCCTAAGCAAGAACCAACAATTATGGTCATTGGCAGTCGAATATCCTTGCAACTGCAATTGGGTTCGGGGGTACAGTCTCTCCAAAATCAAGGTTCGGGTGACCTACAAATGGTGTGATACTGTTGATATACAGGCAACATGACGTGCTTTCGGGGAACGAAAGAAGTTGCACTCACGAATGCCCTGGGGTAGCTGAGACGGAGGATTGCATCAGTCCATCATTTTGAACTGCCAGTGGTGTCTCATTTGGCCACGGAGTGGGAAAGGGACCACGGCAGCAGTCCCTGCAAGGCGGCTGAGCAATACCACATCTTTTCCGAAGTTCTTGGCTCGGGGCAACGCGGTGTAATACTCAGGACGCTCGGCGTGAGATACTAGGGCAGTGCTCGTAATGGGAGTAAGGAATAGCAAAGCTAGAGATCGTTATTTTTGTCTTCCAAAGTCGATGGCTAGGACGGCCCACAGAAAGCGGTATTCTCGAGACACGTACCTGTCTTGCAGATTGGACAGCATGGCCACCACCGAGTACACGCAACTTCAAGAGCGCAGGCGCCAAGTGACTTCGGCCTGGTACTGCTACTGCAAGCTTAGTCGCGCCCGACATGGCAATGCATGTGCCTGTGGCAACACCCAAGAGTATGAGGTACACTTCGGTATGGTGTGAGGAGATTTCATGCCTGGGGAACAATCCTCGACCCGAGGCTTGTCTTGCTAAGTCAGAGGCAGCATGAATGATCTGAATATGCTCGCATTTATTATATGGATGTCGGGTGGGTCGGTAATCACCGCGGCATGCGTATGTCCACTGTCGAGTTTGTGACAAAGACAATTGTTCGGATCGTCCAAGGCTGAAATTGGCTAGACAACGTTAAGCTGTATATTATCACCTGCCATTTCCAGTTCTGGTTGTCCAAATATCACGGGGCTGATCGGACTGCGCTGGTGACGAAGCGTGTGATCTTGAGCCTCCTCACGAGCGTTGGGACCCTCTAACTGTACCTTGAACGGCTCAGCCTAGTCATCTGTGTCGTCTTTCCAGGAAATCATGTTCGCTCATTCTTCTTTTCACTTTTCGACCGGGGCTTGTCCGTCTTCTAGATTGGTAAGACCTTTATCGGTGGGCCAGGACCTTTAAATCCATCCAGTAGGGCGCTATGCATTCGCTTCGTGCAATCACTTCCTGTAATTCTTCAATCGACCGCCTATCAGCTACTTGTGTAGCAGCAACATGGTATCGCCAATTCTTTGGTAACAGGTAAGCAACGAGAGAAGTCTGTGGGCCGCGGAGAATATCACATGCCGTCAGCATAGATCTTGGGCCTAAGGCGACTTGGTGTGTTGAAATATTGTTTATGCCATCTGTCGTCGTATCGCAATGATCCAATGACAATTAGCTTCAGCTGCGGAACGGGCCTTTCACTATCTACCCGGCATGCGACGAACGATTTCGCGATTGCATCAGCAAAACCATCAAGAATCGACCTGAATCTCCATTAAAGATCTTGTGCTCGATACCCCCTGCCCTCTCCCTGGCTGGCCGCCGCTCGGCGGCCACTCCAAGTAGCGAGGCAGAATTGCGAATCTGTAGCATCTCTTGGCGTGGCATCTTTAGAGTGAGAGGCTCGGCTGTTCCTTGAAGAAGCCCACCATATCCAGTCTTGATATGATCCCAGGCGAAACAAAGGCTGAGCTATATCAGGTTGGGACAGTTATGAACGATTTTCGAGAGTCGTCTGCCTGGTTGGCCATACGCAGTATAGCTCTCAACAGGGGAGTGACGAGCCGGACCATCGCGCCTGGTCTCATCTCGCGATTCCGGAACGAGTACCTCCAGTGATTTCCGATGTATTCTAAGCACTTAGTCTATCAATTCGAACCCAGTTCCATGACTGTCCTTGAGCAAAATTGAGAAAAGACGTAAACCTGAGAAGGACTTTAAAAAGCCATGGAGAGGTTCATGTAAAGTGCTGGGAATTTTTGTCCGATCGAATGGAAAATTCCTGCAACCTCGGTCTGCTGATCTCTAGCCGGTCATTATTGAAGATTGATGTTAATTGGAGAATGGACGAGACGGCATCCGTGCAATCCTCAATGGACAGTCGTCGGAGGTTTCTCTATGTAATTGGATTCCACACGTGCTTCCACATCAATGGGTTTCTTTCGAGCAAGAGCTGATCATATTGCACTGCTACCAGGTCCAACGCCTCAAGGTCCAGATAAATCGAACCGTCAGAAGAAGAACCTGATAGCAAAGTTTTCTTCATAACAGTATTCTCGGCTGCACAGTACACCTCTGATAGATCGACGTGCTCTCCATTGGACTGGTCGAACTCACTGCCAACGGCATAACCAGAAAACAGGTTGCTTCTTGACCAATTTTGAGGTGTCGAAGTGACTGGCTACTGTTGGCGATGGTGGTGCCAACAAAGGTCGCCTGACTACACATGGAGCTGCATTCGAAAGTGTGGAGTTCCTCCAGTCGACTTTTTAACCATGTAGCTCCTGTGGAGACGACCAGGTCTAGAACGACAGAATGAAGCCGTAAAATGTGAAGACTGCTGTTACGGCAGGTTTGCACATCTGAGAGCGTGACGAGGCCGATTAGAAGTTGGTGGAGCCACCTGGAAAATATTAGCATAAGGATGTAAAGACCCGCATCTCCAACGTGTTAATTACTTCCATACGCGAAAGATGTGAGTTAATTTTATGGAATGTGTGGTAATACCCCTTTGACGACCATGTATAGGACCCTGGCACGATCTGGCAACACCCGTGAGTCTACTAATCAGGGATATGCATCGTCATACGGTAGTTTCAGACGGTCTGACCTCGTATGGGTTCTGATTATCAGCTTCCGTGTATATTAGACACCAGATGAGACGCAAGTCATGGCTGTGCGCAACTCCAAGCACAAGACGGCACTGGCGCCGAACTTCAGATTCAAGGTCTCATATGAGAAAGGTAGGACATTTGACAACAGACCATGACGCATTTTCAAAGCGCCGACAGATCACATGGTGGTAGCTAAAGTAAAATCAGAGATTGGATCACCTACACCCTGGCAAGCTCACACGATCAAAGACCATCTTCCTAAGCTCGAGAGGAAGTTTCAAAACCATTTGAGCCTGTCTGTTTTGCTGCATTGCACATCGGGTACGCACAAAATCCCGAAAGGCATTTTTGTCTCGCACTGAGAGATCTTGATATGTTTGTGGAAAGTCAAAGTGAGCCAACTGGCTGTTGTCCGGTTCGGACTTCTCTATGTTGGAATCCAAAAGTTCCTTGATGCTGTTCGGTGATAGAAGCTATAACCACGGGGTCTTGAATGTGAGTTGCACTGAAACACTGTGCACGTAGAAAATTGCTGGAGTCAAAAGGTCACAGCCAGCGCGGAAGTGAACATGCAGTCACGTGATGGTATATTCCCGGACCATGACTTGCAGTTGAAGTCACTATGCGAGTGTGCCCCAGTGAGAGATCTTTATCACCGTGTTCTTGTCATGTTCATAACGGAGCTTGGTGTACATCATCCGCTGCTGCATAATTAGAGTGCTCTCTTCCTTCTCTTCCAATACATGTCTGTACATGCCATGGACACCGCTTTTCAGCTCCCGGAAGGCCTTCAGCTTAGTCTATCTACGTCCCTATAACTTGAGATAGGACGTATCGAACTCGAAGGGTTTCTGATCTCGCGAAACTAAGATAGTTCTTGAGGCAAGAGGATGGATGATTCTGATGATGACCTGCAGTATGATTGTATCATCATCGGAGCTGGTCCGTTGATGAACAACACAAGTCCTCCATCTCTGCTCATCAATCAAAAGGACTCTATGGCATAGCCGCTGCCCATGCCTATTTATCACTTCATCCGGACCAAGGGCTGGTCATCCTTGAATCGAGCCCCTGCATAGGAGGAGTTTGGAGCCATGGCAATTCCCTACACCTGCGCATTGCACATCTTTTACCCTAATAACGAATCTGCAGGGCGAATGTATGAGCATTTCTGGACGCAAACACCTGTGAACATGGCAAGGTTCTCGAACAGGCCCATGAAAAGCCCACCCAGCCACGAGACCTATTTCGATTTCTTCCCTGCAAGATATGTAGCGCAATATCTCTCCGAGTATGTTGACCAGCAAACCTACGGTGGCCGCAGTTTGCGGGAGAGGATACTTTTTCACAACAAAGTGGTGAAGGTAGAATTCTCAGCAGCCACTCGGCAATGGCAAGTTTTCTGTGATGGAAGGTCACAGCCTCTTCTTACCATAAAGCTCCTTGTCGCTGCTGGTCTTACATCTCAGCCCAACATGCCCGAATTGTCTGGCCGAGAGGCCTTCCAGGGCTTGATCATCCACCACGCCGATTTCGGCAATTCCTCGATCACGAAAGATCCAGAAATTAAGCACATAGCCGTCTTAGGTGGAGCCAAGTCTGCAGCAGATATTGCTTATTCTGTTGCCAAAGCCGGAAAGGCTGTTTCATGGATTGTTAGGAAGAGTGGTAGCGGACCTGCTCATTTCGTATCAGCCAAGGGCGTTGGACCATACAAGAACTCGAATGAATTGCTATACACTCGCCTGACTGCGACTCTCACTCCTTCAATATGGAACCGGCAGAATTGGCTTTCTAGCTTCTTGCATCGTACAAAGCTTGGACGGCGAGCAATAGATTGGATCTGGGAGAAATTTGATTCCAATTCGAGATGCGAAGCAGGACTACGCCAAAAACGTGATGTTGATGGGGCAGAAAACGGATTTTCCAACCTTGAACCTGATACTTCGTACGTCTGCCGTTAAAAAATTCCAATCTCACATTGCTGATGCTCTTATCTCAGCATCTTTTGGCAGAATGACAGTACCGGAGTCAACCAGAGACCAGATTTCTGGACCACCATTGCCACAAAAGTGCACGTCTACCGTGAGGATCTGGTGCGGGTGACAAAAACCAGTATTGTTCTGGAAAAGCATGAAGTCGAGAACGTCGATGCTATCATATGTGCCACTGGATGGCGTCCGTCCTGTGAAAACTTCTTTGCCAGATCTTTAGCGCATGATCTTGATCTTCCAGTAACGAAAAATATCGCATCATTCGATACCGAGGACCCCCATTGGAAAACAACAGACGAAGCCGCAGAAAGAGAGATAGCTCAATGCTTCCCACGCCTGCTGCACCCACCTCCCCATAACACCAGATCCACAAGTCTTTCCCCGTTCCGTCTCTACCGCAACATGATCCCCACCAATGTCGAAAAGTACCCCGGAATAGTCTTCCTCGGCCACATAGCGGTGGGCAACAACTTTCGTGCCGCCGAAGTGCAGGCGATATGGGCAGTCTCATACCTCTCTGGCATCATGAACCTACCAAGCCGAACAGAAACGGAGAGGGATGTCGCCTTGGCGCTGGCCTGGTGCCGTAAGCGGTATCTGTCCAAGGGTCAGCTAGGGCATTGGCTCTATTATGACCTTGTGCCTTACACGGATGCCTTGCTGGAGGACGTTGGGCTCAACTCGCATAGACGCAAGGGACGGTTCGGAGATTTCTGCAAGCCGTGCATTGCTGAAGACTTGGAAGGGCTCATTGAGGAGTTGAGAAAGAAGAGCAGACGAAAGCAACCGTGACATTGGATTGAGTGCTCGAAGTTTGAAAGCAATATTCCTACGTGAAAGCCACATCCTAGTTTCATAACAGGAAGGGTGTCGGCGTGATAGCTCGCATCAGTCCCTTCACGCAGGAAACCAAGCAGGCCCGCAGTCAAGAACCATCACACTGTATTCATTCACCGAAAGTGGAGAAACAGCCAGCGCCCACTTCTTCCACATCTCTAACGGCTAATACCAATGCCTGGGTCTGCTCTTACGCTGCTTCTTCTGTCAGTTCTTGGCGGGCTTCCCCATAAGACTCTGGCGGATGGAATTTATAACACATCCCGACCAGGTATCGCGCTTTCATACCAAGTCTATACCTTCCGCACGCCTGCTGCACTGGGCATTCTGCCGAAAAAGCTCTTTTGAGATAGAATTCTGCGTTACTACCCAAACTCGGCAGCCGCATTTGAGAATATTTACACGTTGGCTTCTGCTGCCAACCCTTCTTCCTCTCCTGAAGCCCTCCCCATGGGCTCGGGCGGACCAGAATCCACATTACTGCCCCAATTCTGCAGAACATTCGCCCCTTACCCCTCTCCTCTGCGATCCGGGCACACCTTCTGAAAAAGCTGCGTCAGAAACCAAACGGCCTCGCCATCCGAATCCGCCAGCACGTCATCTCACCTTCACGGCTCCTTCAGCCTCTCCCTTACCCCTCCTTCCTCCACCCATCCCCCACCCGCTCG
>JAABUK010001710.1_pt1 | contig 41224 bp, 48 predicted proteins | sample 5559141 | NCBI WGS metagenome assembly JAABUK01 (sample SAMN10711869, study PRJNA513367) | rock metagenome | isolation source: Antarctica rocks | place: Antarctica: Victoria Land, Pudding Butte nord | collected 2016-01-03 | reverse complement strand
GTGACTTGCGTGGTTGCAATATCCTAGTGGCTGCTAGTGCTGTGTATCTCATTGATTTTGAATGGGCAGGGCTTGTGGGGACAGCGACATACCCGTACTTCATGAATCATGCAGATATTCAGTGGCCTGACGGTGCAGGTGATGGCAGACTTGTCACTGAGTCCCATGATTTATGGTGGCTCCGTAACTTGATCTGATGTGATTTACAAGCTTGTTGCTCATGCACAACACTTCAGGATCGCTTTCACAACTTCTTCTGACGTGTCTCATGTGAAATGTCCATCAATGCAATGCTGTAGCAGTCAGTGTATTGTGGCGGTGAAATTTGAAGCTCACCACATATTCAAGCAAGTCCTCCTGTTTCGAGTTCATAAACATGCTAGCATTGCTAGGCTAGCAAGCTGCCGACCAGTACCGTTGTACGACTTATTTTCAATTCATGATCATGGTCAGACTCTTTTGAGCTTCATGCTTTCAAGCATGTTTGTTGGGCCGTGGACAAACCTGCGTCGAAGAAAATGTAAACACAAATGCAATGGAAGTCTGTCTTGAGACCTATAAGCCATGCAAAGCCGCCAGACGTAAATTGGTCTTACACTCTGAGCGCGGCTCACTGAGATGAGTGCGTCTTCGATGTGATGAATGCAACTGCTTTCCTTATGCAGGATATGGCAGGCCATTGGAAAGACCTCGACCTGCTTCCTCCCTTACTGGTATAACAGGCACAGTTTTGTGGGCAGCATTGTCTGTGCTTGAAGGTGAACAACATTCACTGAAAGGCATGCTGGAAGGCCTCTTCAAGGTGCTTTGAGCATTAGTTGCAATGGCAAGGTTCACTTGCGGCATGCAATGAAGCCAGACCAGCTGGCTCTCTATGCCAACTTGCGGCGTGGGCATTTGACTTCACCCAAGCTCGCTGAGCTGCCGAATGTTGCCACCCATCTGCAGCCATTGATCATTGGCTTGCACAATTTGTTCTACCCTCTCAATAGGCCAGCTGACAGTTTTCGTGGTTATAATCCCGAGGTCACTCTTGAGTCAGTGCAAGGCGTTTGCAAACAGTTTTGCAGCAATTTGTCTGAGTAACGGTAGCAAACCGTAAGTTACAGCTTCAAAGACAAGAAGCGGGTGTCTTGTAATGGTGAGAGTCTGCATCACCTTGTAGCATCAGACGCAATGGGATGGATTGCCAGGCCATTGACAGTCATAAGTCTCAAGGACTCCAGGTACCAATACTAGTGCCTGAAAAGCTTTCGCGAGGATTGATTTCCACGATTGCTGCCGTGTGGGCACTTGCATGAGGACTATTCTACCAGAATGTTGCGGTCATGCCCTCACATGGTTTTGAGCATCATCAGCTGTTCGATGACTGTCAGGATCGGATCTTGGTGTTATATATGCGTGCGTGCCGTAGCCCATGACGATCCTCGCTCAGACACCCTGACATGGTGCTGACCATGGAAGAACAAATGATGGGAAGCTTGATTGATGGGCATTTTACCAAGTCTTGGTTCATACGTATGAAGACACAAGGGGGTTGAGTTCCCTCATGGTTCCAAGGTTGACAGATTTGAACAGATTTGTTGGTACAGTGTGACATCATTGCAACCTGTCCGAGCCTATGAATTTGCAGCTGCTGTCTGCTGCATGAGGAAGGGGGTCAGCGGTAACCATCATGCAAAAATGTTGGTTTCAAATTGGTCGCAAATTTCTTACATTTGGCATTTGGGATAAAATCACGGTCGTATCTACGGTCACCTAAACTTGAGGCTTACGGTCTCCAGACACCCCCCAGACCGGGATTTTACATGTTTCGGCCAGACAACACGTCCGATCACATGCAGCAGGGCCTAATGACCCTGCATCATATCATCAGAGCAAAAATCGGCCTCATTGCCTAATCGTTGTGTGGATGTGCGAAACAAATACAGCTGCGTACAAACAAGCATGAAGAAGATTTTGTTTGTATGCCGTAACTATTCAACCCCCGACCTAAATGCCATCACAAGAACCACGTTGACAAAATGCGGAATGTTGCCTGTAGACCTGAAGGCCTATCATACCGATGGTTATTTGGAAGATATCAAGCTCATAAAGGGATTTATAGGACCCGGTTTCAGTGAAAAGACGTTATATGGCGAAGTTTTAGCAGCCGATGTTCTTCGCGCCTGCGGAGACTGGCTATTTGTGGACTGTGAGGTGGCTGTCCTTGTTTTCTGTGGTCACGGTGTCAGCGAGTTCAGCAGTAAGCACGGCTCCCTGGTAGCATCCTACGGACAGCGCATTTCTAGCGAAGGCGTCGATCGGAGTATGAGGCAAGCGGGGTTCAGCGGCACCAACATTAGGCTGCTCAATAGTTGTGAAGCTGAGGGCTTCCCTGCTCAGCCAGAAGCAGTTCAGATGACTGGCAGTGCTGAGCGTGACAGCATGAAGACGGCAGCCAGCCCAACTTTTGGCACAGACAGTCAGGAGGTAGTCCTAACAGCCAGCGGACCCTTTGGGGTAACAAAAGGTGGTCAGAAAGGGAGCGTGTTTGTGCGCGCATTAGCTAAACTGTTCAAAAACAAGACTGTCACCTACCAAAACATCCAGACTTTGCTAGAACAGCACTATGCCCAGGCGACTATCCAGCAAAATGGGCAAGCAAGCAATGCCCTTTTTGGGAGTCACAGAGGTATGCCCAGCGCGGTAAGTAGATGTGTTTCTTCAGTCAATTGAGAGGACATGGTCTGGCAATGCATGTATGATCAGTGGATCAACTTGTGACGAAGCTTTGAGTGTGAAGCAGAGTATGTACATAAACACCAATTAGCTCTGCAGTAATATTAAACAATACGCAGCATTTGCTATGGCACTGCAGCAGTTAGCTCTGCAGGTTAGCCGTACACCTTATTCGTCTCCTGATCAGTAATTGCAGAGTTAGATTAGGCTATATCCTTGCATGTGATCTGCCATCTCAAATGCAGTTCATTGATCTTCTTCAGCCTGATTCAGGTTTGTTTTACATTCAGCTGACTTTCTATACTTTAGTCCTGTACATAGTACTTTAGTCTGATACACTCCTGCACATTCCATTATTATGTCCATTGCTCCTTATAGGAGAGATGCGCTAGCTATCAGACAACAGTTGAACGCGACTCGGACATTCTCCCTTGTAAATACCAACCACGCGCAACAAAAAGTTTTACCAGTCTGTCTGTGCACTCTCGCAGCACACGACTACTTAGCGTCACAAACTCACTAATGCGAATCAATTTGCAGGCTGCTGATGCTGCCAGACTCTTGCAAGAAGAGATGAAACGAGATTATGCTCCCCGAAGCCAATAATTGCAGTGCAGTCTGTTAGATTAGGTGTACATTGTGTTGTAAGGGACAGCTTGTAGTGCCTTGCATATGTTTCATGCATAATGAGTCCTTGTACTTTATGTCCTAAAACATTCGTTGAATTGGCAGGAGCTGAAGTATGTCGCAAAACCAGGATGTTTGACAGGTGGTAGTAGGGCTCGAACGTCCAGGGGCAAATGGAGCTCCCACCACAAGTGCTGTGGTTATTTACTATTTGTCTTTTCACCAATCTGAAAATCTGGAAGCACTGTATCGATATCCACATCATGCAATGCTTCTCTACATGAAGAAGATTGTAGTATACTTTGGGCTATAGCTATATATCATTTTGGGCTATAGCAATATATCTTAGTCGTCCGATCACAATTCAGCCTGGCCCCATTCCTTGTTTACCACCATGACACAGTTGCTTGCTTGCTACAAAGGCAATAATGATCTGCCGAATCCTGTACATGTACATGAAAGATGAATGTGTTACATTTGCATGCTTCCTTTGCCTGGCGCGGAACTGACGCCGTAAGAATGACTGTCAAAGAATCTGACAGCAGAGCGATAGGGACAAGAGGTAGTGTAGCGTCGTCAGATGAAATTGATAAGCTGTTAAAGAGGTGATCAACTGACAAGATGCAATCGAAGAAAGAATTTGCAACCCCCTTTGTAGGTGTTGTATTACAAGGGCTGCCTGAGTGCTGACATAATGCAAGCTGTCAGCTGTAAAGGGATTTGAGGCTGAGCCTAGGTCAAACTGTTGATCGCAATACCTTGCGTGACAGCAACAGAAGTCTAGCCACTATCAATATTCAGACCTGACTGCACTACCTGCTGGTATCTACTTGCTTGCTTTCTTCCTGGTCCCTTTCTTGCTTTGGGCCTTTTGCAATTGGGCGTTGGAAGCCAGCTGCTCTGTCAGCTGCATCATCAGTGGCCTGCTGATGTACCTGGTCACATGCAATCGCCAGATTTCTGGCTTTGCCCGAATGGCAGTCAGCATCAGCGCTGCTCCTGCATCTCCTGCAACAAATGCAATTGTCTTTGCATTCAGCAATTTGTGGCTCTATACATCTGTGCAAGTAAACAGCTTCATATCAACTTCACATATCTGCTAGTGTAAACATGATGCAGACTTCATACTTTGCCTCCCAGGTTCTGACCAGCAGCATGCTCTGAGCCCAGCCGTATCGTCAGGAGATCTGATGAATCAAAGCTGACAGACAAGACGTTATGCTCATAGCTGATCAAAAACTGATCAACTACGTCTGTGAAGAGCTCATACGCAGCAACATGCTCCAATGTTGGCTGTACTACCACCCTTGCAATGATGTCAGAGCCTGGACTGTCAATTTATACAACTGACAACCCCTCACCTATCAGGTTGCCATCCAAATTGATGATCTGAAGTGCTGGGTGACAGCTGGCAACATTAGCAAACAACCTGACAGACTCCTGGTGCTGTTCTGTAATGCCCACAGCCATAAAGTTGACCTCAGCCAAGGTGGTACAGCCTGCCAGCCCACCACACAACTTGCTCATCCCCTCTCCACCCAGAGCGTTCCCCTGCAACAGTCATTGCCCTGTACTTCACTTCATTGTGCTGATTAACAGAACGTCTGCTGGGAATTGGGTCGCACCATATTTACTGCCTACATTGGTCTTTCTGACGTTGTACATGTTGCATTGCTGTAATGCTCTTCTCAATCCCAAAAAGTCTATTTTAATGTAGAAACGTCATCCCCACACTGAAAATCTAGATAGCGAAACATCTGGGGACAACAAAAACACGTTTCTACATTGTGGAGATGGTTTAAAGGCTAGAAAGAACACTGTAGCTGTACAATGCAGTTTGCTTGTCATGCTGCAGCTGTCCATCAACTCACGCCTCTGGGTGCAGGACACCTGGACTGCCATGACTTCTAGCAATACTGACAACCACACACTACCCCCAAGGCAGGCTCAGGCAGAGAGGTGGTGGCCTTGTACCTGAAGATCTAGAAAAGTCAACTTAGGCTGCCACACAGGCTTCCCTGGAGGAGGGTCTGTCGGCGTAATGGCTTCAGCCAAGAATGCTGCACCGCCAGCTCCCACATTGCAGAACGACAGCGTCAGCTTCTGTAGCGGGCTGCATCTGCAGTCCATTTGCAACCCATGAGTCAAACCTGTGACACATCATGCTCATGCTGATGCTTTGCAACTCTTTGCTCAGACAGTTTGGAGGCAATTTGGGCATGCATAGGCATGCATGTAATTTTGGGTGCTTTTCACAATGCTCAAGCAACCTGAGATGTTGCACATGCACAGCTGAGACTGTGCTCATGCACACCATGAACTGTAGGCCTGGCAAACGCTGTTGCGACATATGGCATGACTTACATGATGTAGGATGTGAGACTCTGCAAAAGTATGTCAACAAAGCAGGACAGGCAGCATCAGTGAACGAGCAGCTGCAAATTGATCACACACCTGCTAAGGCCTTTGCATAAGATGTGCATCCGAGCATCTCCCAAGTCCACATAGCTTAGCGTCAGCACTGTCAATTGCACGCCAATGGTCCCAAGTGCTGAAGATAAGCTGCTTAATGCCTCTGACCCAAACCTTTGAGCTGTGCCTTGACCCCAAGTGGTTGACTTCCACAGACCTGCTTCATCAACATCACATGTGACGGTTGCTGTGCGCCCTCTGCCATGCTTGCTGCTAGTGATGGCCTGTGGTAAAGTGGTGCTGCTGTCCAAGCTGGTGTCTGGAAAGCTCCTGATGAACAAAGGACCAGGCTGCAATAGCGTGCTGACAGCAAAGGTGACAGGCAGATCAGCAGGGGACACCTGTGTGTGGCTGACGGACTCCATACTGCTTCGAGTCTGCTGCAAGCGCTGCTGCATTGCAACCTGTGGTGACTGCAGACAGTGGTTTGAGGGGTTTGCGTGCTTGACTGGTGCGCACAGGCATGGCAGCGACCCCTGGAGAAGAGACACCGGCTGTGTTGAGACCAGCACTTCTGTCTGTCTGTGATGCACCTGCCTCTGCGAGCAAAGGCACTTGTGCTGGTGTCACTCCAGTCTGCTGTGATGCTGCTCGTGGTGTTGGCCCTGCTCCTGCTGCTGCTGCTGTTTCAGCTATTGGTAGAGAGCCCAGTGCTGCATTGCTGACATCTGCAGGGCCTGATGACTTGCTTGACTGAGCTATACCTGTCTGCTGCTGTGCTACAAGGCTGGTGCTTTGCTGTCGCTGACTGAAGTCAGGCTTGCCCGGAGGAAGGCTGTCTCCTGCACATGACAGTGGTCTTTGTGTTTTCAACTTGGGCTGGTCATCAGTTGGCTTGAACAGACCAGGAACATGAATGTGAATGTGATGCCAGAGAGATGATGGCAAAGTGAGCACATGAGTGCCTACCAGTGTGCTGTGTGTTGCCTTGACAGGTGATTTCCAAAAGCTGCAGCTTTGGGCCAGTCCACCATTTGCCACAACCCATGAGCAGCAGGCTGCTGACAGCCTGTAAAGCTTCATCTGCAAAGCTGCATCCCATGAATGCAAGCCCCCGACATGCTGCATAGATTTGCAGCACTTGCACTAAAGCTGAAACCGCAACATGATCCACAGCAAGACCTTGGCAGGCAACCTGTATGTGCAAGCACAGCTTGCTTTGGTCTGCAGGCCAGGTTTGTTTGAATCAAATGATTGGTGCGAACGTCGAAATGCCTTCACCTTGGTGAGAGGTTGCACTGCCTCGGTGCAGGCTGACAGCTCTTGAAGAAATGGACTGTATGCTGAGGTCCCAAGCCGCTTGCAGGTTGACTTGTAACTTTTGGTCAGTGTTGCAAGGTCCTCGAGCAGTTTGACTGCAATATAAGTTTGTCGAATTTTAACCAAAAGCAATCAGAGAGTCCTTTGCTTTGCTATCTTCACCTTGCAGAGGGGAAAGGGTTTTCTTCTTGTCATCCTTCTTGCTCATCGGCAGTCAGCCACCACTGCGACAAAGGTGTCTGCCTGTCTGCTTATCACTGATGGAATGACGGCAAGGTGGCCTTCGTCGTGAGTCCGAGCCTTGCAAGAGCTTGATAGTCAAGCCTTGACTGTTCCCACTGTTGTTGCCTCTTTCAATTTTTCTGCTTACACTCTCGCTCACGGCCTTGCGATGCTTGCACCTGTTGCGCTTTCGACCTGCTGGTGAGGTCACGAGATTTGATGGCTGCTCAACATTTCAGCTGATGATTTTTTCCAACAGCGAATTCATGTTTAGCCTTCGAGTCCATGCAATATACACATTATTTGCCTGTCTACATGCCATGCCCAGGGGTTTCACGATCATTCTCCAAAGCAACAGCTACTACAAAGATGTACCAAAGCCATCCAAGCTGCAAGGAGTCATGCTGATTGATTGTCATGACATCTGGAGGTTGTTCAATCAAATTGATCCTTTTGTCCCAGTTGTAAAGATTGCTGACCCTTGCACAGGGCTGAAGGAGCCAGTCTTGCCGATTAGAAGTCAACATTTCGAAACCCTATGTAGCAGTCTGTCAGTGTAGACGTACAAAACCAGTGCTTGAATGAACCAAATGTGCATAAAAGCAGCTTTTCAAAAGCTTTTCTACAGTAAGGTATTGCATCAAATGACCAACAAGTTGCAATGTCTGGTCAAACCCTGACTAAATTGCCCTACTACAGGTCTTGCAACTGAAGCTGCCTATCTACACTGGTTGTTGTACACCTGACTTCACTTACTGAAAGCCCTGCTTCCACTAACTCTTTATGAGTTTGCTTGCAAATATGATTCCAGATACCCCAGTAGATGTACCCAGTATATGTTTGCAGAGCAACTAACACTGTAGTCAGAACCAGCATGCTGTAATAGATTGCAGGCTCAGGCTTCATTCTGTCATAACTGTAAACAAACAAGCCTATCACGAACACCAACTGAGCAATACGTGAAACACCGTATGTGACAGCTGCAAGACTGAGCAATGCCTTCTGCCACGATACCCTTGCCTTGAGCCTGTGTGCCACCAGAACAATATACAGGGCAAACTCCCAGCACACAAAGTAATCAAGAATAAAATCCAGCTTGATTGCAAACACGCTGCGCTTGACAGAGGCAATGAAGATGAAAACGAACCAGAGGGCATGATGCCATAGTAAAAGCTGACTGGTCTTGACAACTGCCCTTGTTGTCGCCTCACAGATATACATGACACCATGCACAATGAAGAAGGTGAACAGAACAGTGTATCGGCTCTCGAGCTGTCCCAGAAAGTCTGGACCGAACCAGGTAGGCAGTACAAACACAGTGTAGGGTACGAGCTGCATGGTTGTGATCACCGCAAGTGCTGAGTGGACGGTCACAATCAGCTGCGTTTCAGGATTGAGTTGAAGGAAAATGGTCCGCTTGCCCAGGCACTTCCAAAAGCAGTTGATGATGACAAACACCAGTATGACACCCACAGCTGACATGAGTGTGGTGTTGAACAACATGTGAAAATCTCCCCCACTGGAAAAGAATGTCGAAACGGCATAGTCTCTGCCTACAAAATTGCGCAAGTTGGAGAACTTCCATTGCCTTGGCGCACTCACTGTATGCCAATCTGGTTGCCTGTCGGGCGTGAAGAATGGCATTTCCAGACTCACACCCAGAATGTCTTGAAATGTGGTCGCCTCCACCCACGCTTTGCCTGCTGTGGTCATCCGCTGTGAAGTCCACAGCAGGGGGTTCTTGACCAAATCAGTGTTCCATATGGCAGAAATGGCAAAGGTGGCCACAGCTGACACCATAGTCTCTGCCAAGAAGGATGCTCCCATGGCGGGAGACTCTATCATGAGCCCAACAAACCACTCCACTTGGTCAACGTCATTGTTGTACAGCTCGCTGAGAGTGCTAGTCAGGCTTGCATTCAGACCAAAGTCCTCAAAGCTGCAATCAAAAATGACATCACTTACACATCTGAGCTTGAGGTTAAGAATGAACATGAATGCATGCTTTTGTGCATTTGCCAGCAACGAGGCTTATCTGCAACAATGCCATGGTCTGTATCATGCTAAATCACACACAGCATCTGCAAGAGTGCAACTCTATCAAGCGTGTCAGTCAGTTTGTACAGGTCACATGGCATGTTGCAAGCGGTGTGTTTGGAGGTCCTGGGCTCTCAACAGTAAATTACGACCTTGCTGCTGCCCTATGCACATGTGAACCTTGGAGCTCCTGAGCTTTCTGAAAGTCAACTATACACTATGACCTTGCTATTACCCTAAGCACATGTGAACCAGCATGCACCTGCGCTCACCTAGTGAACCTGGGCAGTTCAAAAGCCTGTCTGTAAGCATTGAAGCCCTGCAGGTGCTGAGCACGTGCATCCAGCATGGTCTGTACTGTGATGGGGTATAAATACAAGGGAGTGTTCTGAGCTGTCATGGCGCCGGCAGATGTGTTGATGAAGGCACTGGTAATCTGCTCCAGAGGATACTGCAGTGCGCAACAGCAAACTTGTAAATTATGCTCCAACCTGACAATTTGCATTGCCCAATTTGCAGTCCCCGGTAACATGCAGGTCTTGTTGCAACGAGAAGGTACAGACACCACCAAATGGGTGCCTCTGAACTCAACAGCTACACACAAGAGGCGGCCAGACAGCCTTCAGGTAATGGAATGGCAAGGCAGCGGCCATCTTTTCATGACAGAAGCCCTTTTCGAATGAATGCGGCCAGAGCTGACTTACAAGCAGAGACATAGCCAAGGACAAGTCACCAAGAGAGAAGCAACAGGCATAGTGATGCATGAGCAGTGTGGCTCACGTCGAGTAGCAGCTGCGGCTGGAAGACCACATCAGGGAAGCTGATCCCTTGCCCCAGATTCAGCACATCCGGGATCAGGGAGTGCCAACGATACAAGTGATCAAACTCCAAATAGATCCTGGTCTGAAGCGTGGGATACGAGAATGTACGCATCACATCTGGTTCATACTTTATCCCAGCCATGTCTCTGCACACCACATGCTGCATTGATCTCTGCCATTAGACTGAATGTTGCGTATGTGTCAAGGGCATGCATGTTTGCAGCAGTGCTGACAGCCTCTCTGGTCAGCTACAGCAAAGCACTGATTGAGTTGGGTCAGTCCTGCCTTGCCTGCCGTGTTGAAAAGTACATGACATGGCGTTTGGTACATCAAGGCAGTATGCGGTTTACTATACAGGAACATATGAAACACTGGCTTTGCGGCCTGAAATAAGCATTCAGAGTCTTTGCACAGAGTGAACGGTCTGTGGGCAAGGAGAAAAGGCTTCAAGTGGCTGTTGGTCTCAGGTGGCTGGCAAGTAGAAATGACTCAGCAAGCCAAAGAGGCGTACCTGAAGGGACTGATGGCCTGGCCGACATATTCTTCAACTATGATCTTGATCAAGTAGTGCGACAGTATCAGTCTGCTGGTCTCAAACACCTTCACAGTCAGACACAACTGTGTAGCGGAATTTGCTTATGCGGCTCACAAATTGCTTCACAAGCGTGCAACCCAGTTATAAAGGATGCATAGGATTTGTCTGTTAAGTCCATTCATGCTCAGTCGCATAGCTGCAACAGAAGAGACAGGCGGCTTACAAAGCAAGCACACACAGAGTGACAGGCAGCTTACCATGTGGCTGACACAGAGTACTCGAACCAATAATCCACCTACCAGGTAACTTGTATAGAAAACGCAAAGGCAAGTTCTGCATTCAGGATGCATGCAAGAAGCAATCTGTGTCCTCTGTGTTTTGTACAGCCCTGAATTTCCTGCCCAAGGGTTGCTGTCTTCCCAGGACAAGTGCTGCATATGCATGCATGCACTGCGCAGTACAGGCATCAATGGCATGATTATGACCGCTGTGCATACCTGCTGATCAGTGTAAGTTGGCTCGCTGTCCAAAACCAGATCACACAGACTGTTGTGCAGCTGCAAGGCCCTTGTTGCCCAATACAGATGCCCCAGGTGCATGTTGAACCGTGGGTCTCCAATAGCAAAGAAGTTCTTGTCACTGGTAGCATTTGCTGTTGTGTCTATCTCGATGGTGGAAGGCACATTCATGGTGAAGATGGGAAAGTCCTGCTGGACGCTGGTCAGTAATGGTGGATAGTCAGTGCCATTGAAAGTTGACACTTTCATTTTGCCATCTGTGAAAGACCTCAGGGCCTGCTCACGGTCTGGGGTGCGCCCATATATATGGCCCTGCATGCATGTATATATATAAGCCATATATATGCCATATATGCAAGCACCACATGAAGCTGCAGGGTCATATAATTGTGACTTGCAGCACTCACGTATATATACTATACTCATGAGGTTGATCAACCTCATCACTCAACAGCAGAATTATCGAAAGAGCCTTTACAAAGAAATTTCGAAAAGAGCCTTTGCAAAGAATTTTCGAAAGAGCCTTTGCAAACAATTGTTGTACAACACATGTGCAGTGGTTGCTAGTACACATACATACAATCATTGCTGACCAACCATGCAGAATGTACTGAACATTACCTGTATCGACTTCTCTCCTGGCATCTGAAAAGCACCATTGGTGTTGTGCACAGTCTGAAACAAGTCGTCAAGGAACCAGTTGGCAAAAGACACCAGCAGAAAGTTGACGCCAGTTTGCGACATTTGGAAGGTCTGCCTTGCGAGCAACGCCTGAAGGCAGGCACACGAAATTTTTGAGAAGTTTGTACAACTGATTTGCGCTATACTCAAATGCGTCGCGGAGGTGCCGGCAGCTTGGGATTATGTTTATAAAGCTTTACTTAAGTAATTACCTGCCAAAGGACGTCCACTGAAGGCAAGTCATCTTGTGACCACACACAGTTCGAGGATGCCAATAGTACGGCAAAGCGATCTCCGTCGTCGGCTGCTGGGTCATATGTTGTGTTACATTCTCCAGCAAACTGGTGAGGTTCAACTGGCAAAGCTGTGAGCAGAGACGATATCAAGCTGCCCTCGACTGACGCTGATAGTTCGGAGACACGAACGCCTTTCGATTAATCCTGAAGAAATTGCTGTACTTGTATAAGGGGCTGTCCATCGACTGAATCCAGGCAACCGTTCTGAAAACCGACCAACATGCACGTGGAAAACACACTGCAGAAGTAACAAAAGCCTCTGCGCCATCGAACGGTGTCCATACGCTTCATAATGCAAAAGCATTTCCTAGCCGTACATCAAACTACATCGGTGAATTGCAAACTAGATCGGTGAATTGCACTGCAGGCGCGCTCGGCGAGATCAGGTCATTCTGAGTTAGGTAACAAAATTAGTAAAGGTGAAACTGCTGAACATGGCTTATCTAAGCCTTCCTGTTGTCCCCAGTCGCAAGCCTTGACTGATGAACACGGCTTATTATAAGCCTTTACTCCGCTCTTGTCTAGCAGGTGTTGGCTGCCTCTAACAGGCCCCGTAGTAGTACACGGACACTCTGGCATTCTTTTGGCGAGTCAGGTCAAGTCCTGACTACCTGGTATGCTTGAGCAATGTCAGTTGCACCCAGTTGAGCAAATAATCCAACGGTATGAACCCAAAGGTCCCAGTTGGAGATCCCTTAGTGTTATGAATCCGATGATCAGTTCCCGAAACTGCACTCTTCAGCAAAGCTCGGTAAACTGTCGGGATCAGTGTACATAGAGAGTGTCACTGCAAAATATGTCAGCAGGTATGCATGAGTCTCATATGCATGTCGGGAGTATTGCATTACAACAGTGGCTGGCTGAGTGTGACACATTGTAAGCTGTCGGCTGTAAAGAATTCTGGGGCTGAGGTTAGGTCAAACTGACAGAAGCGCTGCCGGCCACGAGCTCAGACACAAAGCATGTAGGTCTGTCGCAGGACGAAGCAGTGTTTATACCTGTATCAGCAGGGTAAAAAGCCCTCAGAGTTTGTGTCAAGGCTGATTCGAAGAGTCCAGGCAGGCATAGGCAAGCAATCGTCCAGGCACAAGGCAGACAGTCAGTTGGAGTTGGAAGGAGCAAGTTGAAACGTTGAGCATTGGTACGCTGATGCCATCTCCAAAGGTGCTGCATTTGGGACCATACATTTGAAAGCCAGGTTCAACCAGGCCCATAGACAGCAACAGTCAAGTCAAAGCCTTTCATAGTCAGCCACAGCCCATAGTCAGCTACAGCAACTGATTATTCTCAGGATATTCTCTAAGCGCAATATGCATACAGAGGCAGACATCTGTCTAGAAAAGGAAGAAAAGCCTGCACAGGATGGCACAGCTGGATTAGCATGCTTTGAGCCCATCAAGCTGTTTCCATGTGCTCAGCTTCTGTTGTTGCCTCTACAGGCAAGGAAGAGGCATCAGCCATGATGATATCAGCTGCAGCAATTTGCTCTGTATCCTGACCAGCTGGCTCTGCACTCAGCGCAGGTATGGTGGTCTGCAAGGCAGCCTGGCGCAGTGCATCTAAGTCATCAGGCACAGCATCAGCCAAGCTACCATCTTGCGCAGCTGTCACAACAGTTTCTGTTGCTGCCTCCAAATTGTCAGGTCTGTCATCATCACGATTTGTGCCAGCGTGCCTGTCCCTCTTGCTCTTCTTGTGTGAGTGCTCCTTCCTATGCCGCTTGCTGTGCTTGTGCCGGGATGGAGACCGCACTGGGGATGGGCTCCTGTTTCTGCCAGGTGACTGTTTCCTTGGAGAGGCAGACCGAGATGATCTGTTGTGTTTCTTGCCTGCCTGAGAATGGTCACCTTTCACATCCTCTGCACTAGGGGATGCCACAGCACCGTTCATTTGCTCAGCTGAAGCATCTGGATCGGTGTTTGCAGCAGCTGCGTCTGCTGCCACCTGCAAGCATCATGGTCAACATGAAAAGCTGACAAGCAGTGCATGATAGCGGTGCTACAAGAGTGTGGCGTCTCGTAAGGCATGAGCACAGATACAGTTACGCAGCATCAGCAGAAAGACGTAGAACAGGACAATAAGGAAACCAGGCCACAGCACATAGAGGTACTAGGTCCAGCGCAAAACTGCTGTCGTTCAGCCTGTGCTGCATTGAGCAGAATGAAAGGGGGAAAATGAGATGCTTGATTAAGCCAAAGGCATTTACAAAAGTAGCATGCACCATATCCTCACCTCTGTCTCTGTACCCTTCTGAGCTTGCTCTCCCACATCAGGACTTTTGCGCCCTTCATCGTCCCGGCTGGTAGTTCTGTGGCTGGACCTACGCTCATCTGTGCCACGTCTGTTTCCCTCTGACCTTCGCATGTGATCCTGCTCCCTAGAACCATCCCTATGTCTGTCTTCACGCCCTCCATCCCTGTCTTCCCCTCTTCGGCTTCTGTCACGCTCAGACCTATCACGCCTGTCCCTGGACTTGTCTCTCCCATCCCGCGTCCTGTCTCGCCTATCACTGCTGGGTCTGTCCCTATCGCTGCGGTCCCGATGGGCAGACTCATGCCTGCTTCTGCTGGCATGCCTCCTCTCATCTCGGCCTTCACGCAGTCGATCAGCCTCCCGACGTCTGTCTGCTGAAGCTGTTGCCCTTTCAGAGCGGTGCTCTCTGCTACGGCTACGCCGCCTGTCTCTGCTTTCAGGACGCCTGCACAATTGCAGAAATCACATGCACATACAGTGAACACATGGACACCACATGCTAGTTATCCTGATGTCAGGCAACTGTACCCTTTTGCAATTGTACTTTATGACTGCAAAGTAGAGCATATACATGTGCAGCTAGCTTTGAAGAGGAAGCGGAAGATTTTATGACCAGTGCAAGATGCAGCACTGCGCATTAAAGACTATCAGACTGAAGAGGCGTTAAAGGCAAATTTCCTTCAAGCTGATCGGGAGCAATATTCACTGTCAGGACCGGACTGCTTGCGCAGCTGCGGTTGTGGCACTTCTGCAACATCAATGTGCAATTGACCAGGGCTGCTGCAGAAGCATACCTTTGATCTCTGCCCTCATGCCGTCGATCATCCTGCCTCCTGTCACGCTGCCGCCTGCACAAGTGACTTGCAGGTTGAGCCTGGAAGTTTGTATGTGTAGCCGTAGCTGTGTATGTGTTTCTCATTGCCCATAACGAAACATGCAATTGATGCAAGCCAATTTGATGATGACAAGCAGGGCCTGCATTTGCATAGACATTATGACACACAATGCGATCTGGTACTCAAAGATGGGCTTTCGGCTGCATGACAACTTGTTGTGCATGACTACCTGTCTGGGCTTGGGGAGCGGCGCTTGCGGATGGCATGGTCAGCATTGCCTGGCCCAGACGTTTGCCCAAACTTCTTCTGCAGCAGCGCTGCAGCTGCAAGAGCGGCTGCCTTCTGTGATGCTGAGTTGGCAGACATGGCTGGAATGGGGGCATTTGGGTTAGTCTTTGCCAGTGCACGCAGCTGAGCCACCTGTGACAATGCACCTGGATGAGTGATGAGAAGAAACCACATGTGAGCACTGCAAGTGTGTAAGGTGGCTGAGCATGGGCAAAAACAAATGACAGGAGCCATTCTCCCATTCTGTGTACTGAGTAGTCTCATTGACAGAAGACATTGCATTGCAAACATCAATACAAAGGCATGCATGCATACCTGAGCTGCCAAAGTGGAAGACTGCATCTGAGCTAGCTGCAGTTGTTGCATCTGCTGCAGCTGGATGGCAGTGTAAGGGTTGGTCGCTCCCTGAGGAGTGGTCTCCCTTGCAGACTTGGCGTTCTCCACCTTCAGTGCTCTGTCTCCAAGCATCTGACCATTCAAGCCCATGGCTGCATTTGCCTCCTGCCACAATACAAGTGACACCTCAGCTACAGGTAATGCATGAGACAAGTGCCACAGTGAGCAATGTGATCAACTAGCTGCCAAGGGAAAGAGCTGACCAGCCAAGGATGTTGTGCAATGCTAGAGGTAGCAGTCATCACATTGGGAAGTAAATATTGAGATATATCTGGGGGTTCAGGGTTTGGAGTTCACTTCATCTGGTGGGTTTTGCTAATTTCTGCAGTGTCGGAGTTGACAAATGGCTTACCCCTGCTGATGAGTACTCCACAAATGCAAACTGATTGTTGCCAACCATGCGGCAGCTCTTGACTTGTCCACAAAAGCCAAACAGCTGCTTCACCTGAACACCAACAGCATAAAGCCTGAACACATCAGAGGAAAGTAAGCAGATGAGCAGCAAAAGCAGGATTCTGCAGGGAGGCCAGCTAAGGCAGGAATCAGCAAGATAGCTGTATAGGTTTACCTGTTCTGTGTTGATCAGAGGGTTGATGTTGGCAATGAGGATGGTGCGATGAAGCGTGTCATCATCTGAAGGAAACAAAACACCAGCAGCATGAGCTTGTGCGCCCTGCAACAGCAAGTGCTCAACACCAAGTGGTAGACAGAACGGCTTCCAACTGCATCCTCTACACCAGCAGAATGTTCAGAGCACAAGCATGACAGTGGTCTCTGGCCAAGCACTTTCCAGAGTTTATTCAGACACCACAAGGCAAAGAAAATCACAAGATTCAAAGTACACAGCAGGCAACTTTCAAGGAAAAGGTAGCAGCCACTGCATACCAAGGTGGTCAATGATGGATGCAGAGGTTGCCCATCAGCGCCTGTTGTCTGGTAAGCGCCAGACAGCCCAGCTGACACTGCTCCAGCTGCTGCAATAGCTGCAGAGGTAACAGCAGATGCATTTGAAGTGGGAGGGGCTGCTGCCTCAGCAGCACTTGCTGGTGCTGGTGATGAAGCATTTTTGTCAGGCGGACTGAAGTACACAGGGAAGGGATTTCCACCTATGGGACCGCCATTTAGCTCAATGCTAAGCTATGGCATCCAGCAAATCAAGAGCCTTAGCATCAGGATATGGACATAAGGTATTGAACACACAAGAACACTTTTGCAAATGCAGAGCAGCAGAACAATGGGAAATCAAAAGGGAAAGCTGCATGGCAGGGCGAATACCTCGTAGTTGCCTCTTGTTGACACAGAGTATGTGACAGTGTAAGAGCCGTCTCCGTGATCTTTGATAACAGGATCCACGTCTTCAGCAACAACGCCCCGCATGGCCTTCATCTGGACCCTAACGTAGGCGCCGCCTTCTCTTATGCGCTTGCCTCGCCCGTCCTTTGCAGTGATGACAAAGGAGACGGGTGAGCCAGCTGCACCTCCGGTGAAACCTGGGCCAGACAGAGTGCACTTTTCGGCTTCAAGAGGGCCAGGAGGAAGGAAATCATCCTGATTTTCGCTGTCTGAAGAGTCATAGTCAGAGAGGTCATACAAGTCTTGGTTTGCAGGCTGCTCAACAAGGGCCAACGCTGTGCTGCCAGGCTGCTGAGATCCGGGAACTGATGTTTGCTGTGCTGCTGCAGTTGTCATCCAGGCAGGCAATGTCAGATCTACTCCTCTGCCTGCCATGCTGCCCGTGCAAATCTGGGTGGGCCAAATGTAGTTTGTGTTTCTGTCCGCAGTGAAATAAAGCTCAGAACAACAGCTTTTGCTCAGATGCAAGCTCTGTTCTTCTTTCTCAAGCACTTGACGACAGCTGAGGTAGCACCTGCATGTTCGGGCACTGTGTCATGTCGAGCGACGTGCCGTATGTTTGGAGGCTCGGGGCTGCCTTCGTGATACCCGCTGTCTGTGCGTGCTTTGTCTCCGTTGTAGTGTGTAGACTCCGTCCCGGCTGGCCTCGACTCATCGCCTCTTTGCCTGTCTTCGCGTTCAACTTCTGTGCACCTTCGATCTTTGACGAACGGACACAGCTGATTTCCAATCTATTGCTGAACCTCTGTTTCGTCTGGTTGTGCAATTTCAAGGTCTTTGCTTTGTGTTTGGACCGAGGGGCGTTGTGTCGGAGATTGAGCCCACTGCAGTTTTATACGATCTACGTTGCGCCTGTGACTCCAAGAGACGAGCTAGAAGGTGCAGATCCTCGGTTATCAGTTTGGGACTGTTGAAGTCGCATTAGAAACCGGCGTCCTGTCCTCCTCGTCTCTCGTTGCTGCCGGCGCCAAGTGATCTTCTGCATGCAGATGGTAAGGCTGAGGCCATAAAACGCGTCAAATCTGCTGGAACTCTCGGTGATCATGGTGGCGGTGCCGGAGAGTTAGTGCTGCGCTTCTTTGCCAAGACATCTATCCTTATTGTGTCCGTATTTATCCTCTCAGATTATGCTGAGAGGATTCCAAGGCTGGCCTTGGAGTATTTGTACGGTAAATCAACGTACAGGTCTTTGTAAGGGCTCCTGCACGTCTTGGATAACGTCAGTCAGCTGTGCTGTTGCAATATTGTCTAGCGATAGAGCACTGCTTGTATATTGCCAACACTTTATTCAAGTGGTTAACGCACAGAGGCTCTGCTACAGCAACAGGTGAACAGCAATCATCACTTACACGTGCTGTGCTGCTTGCAGCTGTTTCACTATATGCCTTCCTTGGCTTTGCTATGGATGGCCCAGCCTCATTGATAACCAGCCTGATAGGCTTGCAAATTGCGCCACACTTCAACAAGCCTTTTTTAGCAGAGTCTCTGACGAGCTTTTGGGGCAAGCGCTGGAACCTCACCATCAGCAACTGCCTCAGGGGCCCTGTCTATGATCCAATATATGAAGGTACTGAGTCAGGGATGTGCACTACCTTCAACTGTCTACACGTTGCACACGACTCTTGTAATCATAGCATGGCTTGTCGGCATGCAACCTGTTCAAGACCCAGTGAAGTGGGTTCTGCTTCCTGCATTTGGTACTGCTTTGACCATCTGCCTCCTCAACTGTTCCGCACAGCCAAAGTTGCAGGCAAGCAAACACCCATTTGCAGATACTGTCAGGTGACAACACTTTATTGACAAAAAGGCAGATGACAAACCACTATTGCCTAAGCTTTGACCAGCAAACATCAGGCAAAGCAACAGTGCTCTGATGCAGGACAATGGGTGAACACACACAAGCCACACAAAGGCGGATCCCTAATGCGCCGCTTTCTTGGCATGAGTGCATGCTTTGTTGTCAGCGGACTGATGCATGAACTGATATACTGGTAAGAGTCAATAGGCCAGTTCTGCGCAGCATTCGCTGTGTAAATCACTTGACTTGTGACGTTCCTGTGTCTTCTTCATTCATTGAGTCTGACATGCATGCAAATGGATATTGTGAGAAAGCCAGGGTCAGGTCATTTACAGCTGTTCTGTTGTCCAGGTATATGATGGGCATACATACCCGCAATTGGGCATGGCTGACATTCTTCAGTATACAAGTGCCGTTCATGGCTTTGGAGACTGTTGGCAAAAAAGTAATGAAGCAGCAACATCTGCGCCTTCCAAGGTGGCTTTCAATATTGATGACTATGGCCGTGTTACTGTTCTTGGCAGATACATTCTTCTTCCCTCCGTGTTTGGAAACTGGTCTTGCTGACCATGTGCTATATGCTATTAAGGGCAATGTCAGCCAACTGGTTACGTTTGTGCTGAGAATTAAGTGAGCCACAATTTTGAAGCTGCTTTTGAGCTTGCAGTACCGGTGTTTCTTGACCTCGCGCATGTTTCTCACACACAGGACCTGCAACTTGTTGCAATAGAAGTCTGTGCAGCATACAAACACTCTACATCTCAATGGGTTTGATGTGGTCACACAATGTACAGCTGGACAACTTCTGTACCACAGCGCTTGTGGTGCACAGACAGACTAATTTCTTGTTCGCAACATGAGACACCAAGCAGCGCACTGCAACAATGTGTTGCAGTGATGCAAACACAACATTATACGGCAAACAATATCTGACTTGCATGGATCCAAAACAAATGCTGAAATTTGTGAACAAAACTGGACAAAATGCACACGATTCACAAATTTGCACATGGAACACTAAGTCACATCACACGTGTTTATTGTCATGTGAACTGTCAGGCTTGTGACTTGTATCCGCAGAAGTTGCTTCATGCTGTGGGGAAAAGCCTCCTCCAATCACATCAGCCATGACAGCATCCACAATGGCAGATGTGTCCTGCCTTGTCATATCAGCAGATTTGTAGGGTTTCATTTGTCCCCTACTGGGTGGCTTAGGGCTCGGAGGCCGACCTCTGGGGTCAGGTGAGCTGGACCCCTCCCTGAACTGGCGGGCGTCACCATCAAAGGCATCTGCAGGGTACCTTGGGCTGGAGGCTTTAGGCATGTCTCTGCTGGGAGTCTGCTGACTGCTGTTTGGCTGGTTGCCGCTTTCTTGCTTATGTTCAGATTCCAATGATGCTAGATTTTCAGCATGAGAAGCTCCAGCTGAGAGCTGCCGCCTCACCAGAACAGCATATGCACCACCTGCAGAAACACAGCTTTAGCTGGCTGGCCCTGTTGTCTGTACGTACTGCTTCTCAAGGTTGATGATGTGTCAAACAGTCACTGTCCTGGACTGCTTCAGCAGATCCACTGCTGACCAAAGCATTGTTCCGATTTTCCAACACAGCGTGATCACAGCCTTACCAACAAGTGCAGTTGTACCAGTGACACAGCTTCAGCAGCAAACAAGGCGTGCAATCCTGCCCATACCTCACATGTAATCAGGAGTCAGACTGATGACCAGTGCACGTGCCAAGCTGCATAAACCCACAAAAGCAAAAGGCTGATTTGTCCATCGCAGGCCAGCTGTACCTTTGGAAAGCAGGTCCTGGTGGGTTCCCCTTTCAATGACTTTGCCATGGTCCAGCACAATGACGTCGTCCGCATTCTGCACTGTGGACAGGCGGTGCGCAATGACCACCACAGTCCTGCCTTGAGCAGCTCGGTCCAAGGCATCTTGGACTGCAGCTTCGCTCTCTGCATCCAGTGCACCTGCAGACAGCATGGCACCACATCAAGCCAGAGACTGTAAGATGACGCTGTTCACACAGAATATGCGCACAGTACAACTACGATGATGTACTGTGGAACAGTTGTGGCAGTGTTCTGCTTGTGCAGCAGTCGGGCATTCCTCATATCAAGGTGTTTGAGCTACCCATGGAAGCAAATGCACGTGCAAGGAGGCTTGTACAGCTGCATAACTTGCGTCTGTAGCCGGCCATCATGGGTTAGAGCTCAGGCTCCTGTCATTGCAAGAAGATACGATCATTGCAATGAGATACATAACATAACCAAGCAAGAAGTCAGTGAAGGTGAGGAGCAGTTGACGTGAGGCAAGCTGTCTATGCAGCAGCAGCTCTCCAACATGGGCAACAAAAATTCTTGAGTCATGCAGTGCTGATGGACATGTATTGTAGAGGGTTCAGCTGATACATTGCAACATGCATGAGACACGCACGTTACAGGCAACTTGCAAGAGACATGCACAGCACAGGCATCTTGCAGGAGACATGCACGGCACAGGGGTCAGAGGGCTGACTTGTGGCTTCATCTAGCAGCAGCACTCTGGGCTTAGTTAAGACGGCTCTGGCAATGGCTATGCGCTGCTTCTGACCACCCGAGAGGCGAACCCCCCGCTCCCCCACCTGGGTGCGGTACCCCTGGGGGAAGGACCGTATGAAATCGTGTGCATTGGCAATCTTGGCGGCCTCCTCTACCTGTCACAGAGACGTAGCAGAGATTGAGTCATATAGTGGACAGAGATGTAGCAGAGACTAGGTCATGCAGTGGCCTTAATGCTTGCTGTGGCTGATGCACTTTGCAGTCTTGAGAGTGATCTGCCAAGCCAGACCATCTTGCAAAATGAGGGACCAGGACATTGTGCAGCGGTCTGCAGCATGCTTTGGAACTGATATATTATCAACTGCAACTATGCGCTACAACGTGTTGTGTGGTACTCCATTCAGTTGGTGAGCACGACTAGCTGAGCACTTTGCTTGTAACAATTCGCTTGCACATGCAATGCATACGCCCTTGTTGCAACAGTGAGTATGACAATACATGCATGGGAGGGACACAAGAGCAGGCCAGGGCCTTACCATGGCTAGTGAGACACTGGCTGAGCCACCAGGCATGCCATAAGCGATGTTGTGCATGATGGACTCAGCAAAAAGAATGGGTTCCTGACTCACGATGGACACCTGCATGCCGTGCCATACCATGAGTGGGCAAATGTTGATATCACAAGTATGCTGTGCAGTGCAACGTGGTAACAGCCAATTGGTACTTTCAATGCAGCATTTGCAGGCGACAGCATACAACACAAGCTAAGAGGCTGACAACTTTGCGAGCAGCTGGCCAGAGACATGAAGTCAAGCAACATAGCAAAGCCCTCTGCTGCACGTGATATCATCAGCCTGATTTGCCACTTAGTAAGAGCAGGGAGAACAGCATGCAACAGCCTCACAAGGCTCAATGCGCAGAATGCCTGCCGCAGTTGCTGCCTAAATCGCCTGTCAAGCAAAACAAGCACACAGCTTCTGACTATCACAACATGTCGACAAAGAGGAGTGCAAGGTCAGCAGCAAGGACAGAAGCCCAGGGTTGCAACCTGCTGATGGAGGTAGTCATGGTCGATGTCTGTGAGGGAGAGGCCATCAAAGAGCACAGAGCCTCTGTGAGGGTCGTAGAAGCGCTCTATGAGGTTGACAATGGTGGTCTTGCCCCCCCCTGAGGTGCCCACCAGAGCTACCTTCTGTCCTGGCTGAACCTCAAAGCTGATGTTCTTCAGGACCTGCAAACATGCGTGCAGTGTGCTGAGCATTGTCACCATGGCACCTGTGCACCAACTGTGATGCAGTGTCACCATGTCACCTGGCTGAAACTCAAAGCTGATGTTCCTCAGGACCTGAAAAGAAAATAAAAGACTGCGCCTTTTGGCGTCAATTTGACGAGAAGCTAAGTATTTTACTGTGCTGCCCAGGTTTTTCAGGACCTGCGAACATGCATGCAGTGTGCTACCATGTCTCCTGTGCATCTGTCCACCAACAAGAACTGTGATGCAGTGCAAAACACCTGTCACCATGTCATCCTCCCGATATGGCACAAAATCAAAGACAGCGAAGACCACTTGCAGTGCTGCGTTCAAGTGCAGCAGATGCATCTTGTACACGCTGTCACAAAAGCCAATGCTCCCTGACGGGGTAGGGCATTAGCCTAGGCAGGAAGGTGTATAAATGCTGGCAATTATCAGGGTTTGCCTTGTACACTAGCCTGGTCATGACTAAACTACCTCTCCTACACGCTGCATGATCAGGGGTAGAATGCATTCGGGAGGGACATCTAGATGTATGATACAGCACACAAATGGCACAGACGGGTCATGCAGGGTGGACAGACGTCACAGAACAGGTGAAGCCAGGTGTTGAAGATGACCTGGATGTCCGTCCGGCTTGGGTAGGAGAACACGACATTCCTGAACTCAATGTGGGCTCCCTCAGGGCTTCCCCGGGGCCTGGCCTGCCCTGCAGGCACCATCTGAGGCTGCCTATCCAGCAAGGCAAACACCCGGGTGCTTGCGCCCACAGCCTGCACCACTCCAAGCAGTCACACTCATTGTATCCTGTACCGTCTCAAGTTGGTCCTGTCACCGCCATAAATGTAGACCGAAACAGGACTGACAAAACAGGACATCATACAGCCAGCTACTGAGGACCGTATATTCCTGACCCCAAAGTCAGGGGAAATCTCATCTTTACTAAATGAATGAATTAGAGTCCTGTCATATCGAGCAGGCTGGAGTGAGCAACAGAGCCCTTGTCCTCCCTGTCTTTGGAATGTGCCATTTCAACACCAAATGCAACAGCACAGATGCTAACAGACTGATGGGCAGGCGCTGATACAGGATAAGCACTTGCTTTTGGAAGGGCAGGGCCAGGCAGGGCAGGGCAGAGTGTTGGCACATGATGATATACCTGGACCAATGAAGAGACAACGCCAGCCAGTTGGCCAACATTGCTGCCCACATACACAGCGTATATCACAAAGGTGCTCAGCTCCCCAGGGCTCAGCCTGTTCTCCACCACCAGGCGTGCTCCAAACCACAACACGCAGATAATACCGCCTGCGTAGCATTGCTTGCCTAGTCATTGCAGTCCTGCTGCTATGACTTGTGTGGTGACGCCGTTGCGCAGAGCCACAAGAGGATGGGGCATGTTCTTCCAAGGAACAACCAGGTTTTTTTAATCAAAAGTGATGTTTTGAAATCTTTTGAACCTTTGCCTGCAGAAGTGCAAGGAACTCCCTGCCTTCTAGAGCTCATTTCTGAAGCAAGCAGGAGCGCTGAAAGACACATACTTCTGTATGGTGCTTTGTCTGAGTTCAGCTCTTTTTACTCATGGATGTTCAGCTCAAGTTGCAGCAACAGACGCGCTGATCATAGTAGGAAAGGATGGCTGGAAGTTGTCCAGGTGTAGGGCACATATACACGTGATGTCCTTGGTATGCTGACAGCCAAAACAAGACCTTAGACAGGGCGCTACTCAGGACTGTACATACTTGACCCTAGGGGAAGAAATGCATTTGATAGACGAGTAATAGATGAGAAAAATGGACAAGCACACTTCCTGCCAGGGTGGTGACATAGCATACTTAGCTGCTCTTTACCTTGATCAACAGCAGTGTGCTGCTGATGAGGTTCAGAAGTGACATACCTGTAGCAAAGGTGAAGTTGGTCCCAAAGAAGAGTCCCGAGGCAGATGCGCTTTTCAGACCCCACTTCAGCACACTCTTCACTGAGGTCTCATACTTGTCACAGGCTGCTTTCTCCTTGGCAAATGATCGAACCTATGGGGCAACATCAGGCTTCAGTCTGTACTGGACTGGAGCCTGGATTTTGAGTTGCACTGCATGCACTAGATCTATGCAGCCCTAGGGATGGGTACCCCCAAATGAATTGAAAAGGCTTGGGACAGAGCAGGGAACTGACTGCACCATCATCAATGGACATAGAAAGCTAACACCAGCGTATTGATACAGTTGACAACTCAATCAGCACACAGCTTTTGGGAAGTAGCAAGCACAAGGTATTGCTCAGCGTATCCTTGAGCTGTAAAGCATGCGGCACATGTTGACCCTTGCCCAACATTATGCACCAGCTGCTATGCCTTTGCACAATCACTCGTCAGCTGCGAATGTGCATAGCCCATGCCAACAACAGCATTGCGCGGTGTGTCATGGCTGGGGCGATGATGACTCACTGTGCGGATGGAGCCAAAGCACTCCTCTGCAACAGTACTGGCCTCAGCACTGGCTGTCAGCTGCTCTGCTGTGTACTTCTTGTTCACAATGGCAAACCAGCGGAAGGACAACAGCAGGACAGGCAAGATGGCCAACGTCAGAGCTGTCAGCAGCACAGAGGTGATGAACATCAGCACCAGACCAAAGATGGCCACAACAACGCTGCGAAGTGCCACGCTGATGCTTGACGTTCCAGCGCTCTTCATCAGGCGTGTGTCCTGCAGCACAGGGCCCAAGTTTGATGTGCAAATGAAACATTTGCACACAGTTATTGGTGTCAGGTACATGGTCAGAGACTCTAGCACGCTGCTTGCATTGTACTGTGTGCCATACTACCAGCATGTGCTGCAACAGCAGTGATGAGGCTTGCATTGAATGCTTGCAAGTCCTTTCAATTGAGGGGTGTGATGGAGATTGTGCAGCAGGCTGGCATCTCAGCCCTGAACAGCAGCAGGACACAAACAGAATCATCATTGTGCATGGCAGACTGTGGCAAAGAGCCAAGGCTTGTGGTCACCTCAGATAATCTGTTCATGAGTTCTCCAGTGCGGATGCGGTCATAAAAGCCAATCTCTTGGTTCATTAAATGGCTGAACAGCCGATGCCGTAAGTTGCACATGACACGCTCAGCGGCCGAGTTGAACAGCCTGTGCATCAGCAGCAGAATTGGCTGATGTGCAGGTCTTGACACAGGACCTGAGCTTGAGCAGCATCAAACATTTGCCACAGCACATGCATGCATATTGCGCAGACTGCAAACATCAAGCTGGTAAAATTGAAGGCCGGGGCTTACCATGATCGTAGGCCACTGGCGACGCCTCCAACTGCCAGGACAATCAGGATCTTGTATAGCATACCTGCATGCCAGGGAGAAAAGGTGCAGCTGTGCATTTTCCAAGCCTGATAATTGGGACATTCACTTCTGAAATCAAGCCTGACCATTGAGCTTGTGCTTTGCTTCTCCAGCGTCATATGAGCCTTGTCCAAAGTGGATGCATACATCAATGAGGTCCCCTGCAAGCTTGGGAACAGCCACTGTACACAAAGATGCGACGGCAAGAGCTACGGTTGCCAATATTATGACCTGCACAACCAAGCACTGTCTCAGGCTGCAGCAAATTGATCTGTAAGTCGTATGTACAACCTTTCCAGTCAAGAGCAGAGACTGTCTCAGCTGCAGCACTCACAGGCACTTCTTGATTTGCAAGCCCGAAGAGGCGCCACACGGTCGCTCCTTTTGGCTTAGTACCCGACTCTTCATCTCCAAATAGACTGTCAGGTGCTAGACCGTCTCTCAACAGGGTGTAATCCTTCCTCGTAATACCTCGTGGCATACTGCAGCTTACTCGCCTGGATATGCGCAAGTTACAGGACTACTCTGACGTCAAGCATGAACTTCACATAGGTTTTTGCACGCTGTTTGCTGCTAGGCATGCATTTTATATGGCGACCTATTTGAATTCGTGACACACAACGCTTGCCTGTTGATGCAACCCAAACACAATGAGAAGCAGTGCACACGCACGGATTAGGTAGCACTCAACACGGTGTTCAGTGACGCTGCAGACGACGACGGCAGGTGCCACCAGCTGCTCTGAAATCAGTCAAGCGTTGCGCTGCGCCAATTTGAAACCTAAAGCAAATTTGACAATTCGAAACCCTGGTTTGCTAAACGTGCCCTTTTGCACCATGTCATCAACTGCTCGCTCGCTGGCAGATCACGATCACTTGAACCTGGCTGGGAGGTCACTTGCCAAGGGCATGTGTGCGTAAAAGCTCAGAAGGCAGTTGCCCTCGTTAGGCTGTACCGAGCATCAAGACCAAAAGTTGGTGAAACCCTTGGGGCAGATAAGTGGCAAGATGTTCAAGGGGGGCACGATGGATATGTTTCGCAGCGAGGAAATGCAGCTGATGCAGGTATTTCAACACATGAACAGGCGTCCCAACAATCTGATGTGGCTGGTCCTCGCACTGTGGGTATTGATCGTTTGGATGGCCTGCAGCTAATGATGCCAGCTGAAGCAGCGCACGATACTGTCGCAGCGCTTGGCCATGTTGGCCTGCTGCAGTTCAAGGACCTCAATACAGACAAAAGTGCATTCCAAAAGAGCTACTCAACGCAGGTATAAGCAGCCTTGACTTCTTCTTGCAGGTATGTCTCTGTGGCCAACAAATTATGATCGCGACTTGTTTGTACAGGTCAAGAGGTGTGATGAGATGGCAAGGAAGCTGAGGTTCTTCCATGACCAGGTATTGGCACAAGACAGCCTCGACTCTGTCCCAGCTTTTACTGCATGTGACCGTTACACTGCTTGCTGCCGTAGGTCCAGAAGTCTGAGTTGATTGTTGGAGCAAGGATGGGGCAAGACAGCTGGGAGCTAGATGAGCTAGAGGTGATTAGCATGATCACCTTAGTGCCGTGATTTTGTCGCAATTGGCCCTCTGAGCATGCACATGCATGTGCAGAGTTTGCAAGTTGTTTTGTGACTGTATGTATGCCACAAATACCACAGACGCAAGCATGCTTGCTGCGACGATCCCTGTTTTGACAAGACATTTACACCACAGCATCACTGGATGGCCACATGTTTATCAGTGTTTTGGTGTTGTTGCCAGTGTCTTCATTGCCAAAACAAAAGACAGCTGATTCTCAGCCCTCAGCCATTTTTCCATGGCCGCAGGCCAAGCTGGATGAGCTGGAGAGCGAGCTGCTGGAGATCAATGGCAACAGTGAGCGCCTGCAGCGCAGCCACAGTGAGCTGATGGAGCTGCAGTTGGTGCTGGAGAAAGCTGGAGGCTTCTTCGATGACGCACAACATCGAGCAAGCGCAGCTCAGTTTGAAAGTGGGCCTCCCTCTCCTGCAGATAGTAAGTTGTTGCATGTTGGTTGCATGATGCAGACGGCCTGTTAGGTAGAGGACACCTGCCAACCTCCAGCCCATGTGGCCCTAACCCTCCCCTTTAGCTAAACCTCCCAGTGGTGAGCCTCATGACCACACTTTGTCTCTGACACTAGATCCATACTTATTGCCAGTATATCCCTCACAGTAGATCTATACTTAGCCGCCAGTATGCTGCTCTGACCTCAGCAAGCTTACTATGCCTGCTGTTTTAGGGGCTGGCCTGTATTGCAGCAGGCAGACTTGGCCCACAGTTGCCTGCAAGTGCATCAGGGGCTTAGGTAACTGTGCTCAAAACTTGGCAACGCTTCTTACAGGCTCATCAGGCACAATGGAAGCTCCACTGCTGGCTGGCGAGAGCGCCACAGACTCCAAAACTGTACGCCTTGGCTTTGTAGCTGGAGTCATCCAGCAGGAAAAGCTCATTGCGTTTGAGCGGCTTCTGTTCCGGGCCACACGTGGAAACATGTTCCTGAAGTCCACTGCTGTGGGCAGTGTGCTGGACCCCACCACGGGGGAGAAGCAAGAGAAGGCTGTCTTTGTTGTCTTCTTTGCTGGAGAGCGTGCCAGGACCAAAATCTTGAAGGTTGGTGAATGCTTGGCATGATTGAGTGCGTGGTACAACTATAATAATAAGGTGGTCCTGAGAGGCAGACGCTTAAACCACAGGCTAGGTGGTCCTGTGGGGGGTATGGCTCAAGTGATGAATCACCTGTGCAGTACAACTGATGCACTGCACAAGTGATCCATCATCTGAGCCATACCCCCCACAGGACCACCTAGCCTGTGGTTGAAGCCTCTGCCTCTCAAACAGTTGGTGGGCAGTTCAAATCCATGTTTTTCAGAACTTGATTTATGAGCTGACGGCGGGTCAAGTAGTTACAGGCTCTGCCTGGAAACTGTATAAGAATGCTGCACAGCCGCCACTCTGGTCTCCGGTGCCAGGCTTGCTTTGGGCTTGCACCCAGGAACGCCAAAAGGGCTCAAGTTTTCTGTCTGAGCCTGTATGCCTGCTGCTTCTCTGCCAGCAGATGGCCAGTCAAATGACAGCTAGACCTGACTGTTTCTTTCACTGCATGTTGACGCGTCTGTCAGGCTGTGGGCAACACTTGCAACCCATGTACTGGACTCTGCCAAAGGCTGCATCATGTACTTATTTCAGTCGGAGCTCACATGTTTGTGGTTGCTGTGCCAGATATGTGATCTCCCACTCAAACAAGTACAAGTTGTTGCTGCACTGGTGCTGCTTTCCAGACTTTAAACGAGCGTCCACATCAGATGCATTCCTTTGCAGATCTGTGAAGCCTTTGGAGCCAACAGGTACCCCTTCCCTGAAGAGCCGGCACGACAGCGCCAGATGAATGCTGAGGTGACAGCACGCCTAAGGGAGCTTCACACCACCATCGAAGCAGGTCAGTCATTGACCCTGTTCTGCCTTCCTTCCTGTGACTTACAGTGAGGATTCTGTTTGACTCATGACTAAGCAATTCAGCATATTTAACGACGTACTGAGTTCTTGCTTTCCAGTTGGTCGTCTGACGTTTTAACCATAACACTTTAACAATAAAAATTTCCGGCAAGTACTAGGTGTGTGTGGCACAAGTCCTGTCTCGCCAGGCTGACTGGTTCCAGTTAGTCGTATGCCTTTTGGTATTGTGGATGTGACTGAGCTGCTGCTGGTTGGTGCAGGTGAGCGGCACCGGGAATCAGTGCTGCAGAACATTGCTGTCAATCTGGACTCATGGACCGTACAGACCAAGCAGGAGACTGCTATCTACCACACACTCAACAAGCTCAGCGTGGACACCTCACGCAAGGTACACCATCAAGATCACATATGATCAACAACTGATGCACATACACTGTCTGCGTTTGCTTCAAGTGCGAGTGCCACTGATTTGTGCAGCTGTTGCGGTGCCAGAATGCGAATGGCATGTTTTGTGCAGCTGTTGTGGTGCCACGATGTGAATGACATGTTTTGTGCAGCTGTTGCAATGCCACGATGTGAATGACGTGTTTTGTGCAGCTGTTGCAATGCCATGATGGGATTGACGTGTTTTGTGGGGATGCAGGTGCTTGTGGCAGAGGCTTGGTGCCCTGTGTCAGGCAAGCAGCAGGTGCAGGACGCTCTCTCAGAGGTTGCGCAGAGAGCAAACTCCTCGGTATGCACACCTCCCCATGCGTGATGTATGTCGAGGCAGCAATACCATGCAATCAAGATACATTTGAGAACTTGCTGTTAAGCAATACCATGGCAGTCATCCGTGCGCCATCATCATCTGGGTAAGACGCCAGCAGTGTATTGATAAATTTTGCGGCCTCCATGATTATGAAGGGCGACATCGGCCTTCATGGTCATGAAGGGCGTCAAATTTATCAATGCACTGCTGGCATCTTACCCAGACATGTTTTCTGTAAAGAACAATGAGAGTCCAGTGATCCCAAGGTAAAGTTATGCTATGCAAGAGTGCACGTTGATTGTGGTCACCCTTGGAGTGTACATGCCACATACATTTTGATGACCAATACAACAGTTGCTCCTGTGCACCTTCATGATGAGAAGCCTTGCTGAGTCATCCAGTTGAGCAGCTGTCTGCGTGCATGTCATAACAGGTGATCTACATAGTCCATGCTCATGTAGCATAAACTCCATCAGAAATGGCTGAGGAGGCCAGCAGGCCTGTTAACTATATCACGCAGTTTGACCAGGCAGACGTACTCAAGTTTCAAGGCACTCCAGCCACTATTGCATGCAACTACAGGTGAGCACCATCTTCCAGCCCTTGGTGACATACGAGCAGCCACCCACATACTTCCAGACCAACAAGATCACCCACTCCTTCCAAGAGATTGTGGACGCATACGGTGTGGCCAAGTACAGGGAAGCCAACCCAGCCCCCTTCACGATTGTCACCTTCCCTTTCCTCTTCGCTGTCATGTTTGGTGACTTTGGGCACGGCATGCTGCTGCTGGCCTTTGCTCTGTGGATGGTTCTCAGGGAGAAAATCATGGGCAGGCAACAGCTGGATGAGATCATTGGCATGTGCTTTGGAGGTAGGCTTGCCACTCGTGTAGTCAACTGTGCGTGCATCCCGGGTGTGGGCACACCTTTGTTGTCTGCTGTACACTGAAGATCTCTGTGGATTGTCACTCCCAGGGGGGGCAGTGTTTCACAAACCTGTCCCCCATACACAACGCCACTGCATCAGTGGCGTAGTCTTTTCTTTCATTTTCTAGGCTTGCCACTCGTGTAGTCAACTGTGCGTGCATCTCGAGTGTGGGCACACCTTTGTTGTCACCTATGGATTGCCAAGCTGTGATGGCTGGTAGACAGACAAAGCTTGGATGGTGCATCTGTGCGGCAATGCTGCTCCTTTTTACTCATTTCATCAGTAAGCTTGCTCCCGGTGCATGGGTCTGTATGTTCTGCCCATTACTCCATGCTGGGCTCTTCACCCTTGGGTGACCCATCAAGGAAGAAGTGCTTGCTGACCTGTCCATGTATTTGTCACGCCATCATTGCTGCTGCTTGTTGCAGGCCGATACGTTATGTTGCTCATGGCCATCTTTTCCATCTACACTGGCCTCATCTACAATGAGTGCTTCTCCATCCCCATGAGCATATTTGGCAAGAGTCACTGGGCCTGTGCTGAGGAGTCAGGCCAGGGCTACTCCTTGCTGCAAATCAAGTTCAATGAGACGCTGTGCCCAACAGCGTTTGAGGCCGGCCTTTCAATGAATGACAGGGTTAGTCCTGCAGCCTTCTTGCTGCTGCATGCTTGAACCTTTGGCATTAATTGTTTCAGGATTGCTACCTTTGTAATTGCTACATGTCAACAAGGCCTGGTCCTGCTGCAAACGTCTGGACTCTCATATGCATATTTTCTGTTGTGATCACAGAAAATCATTGCTAAACCTTCAAGCTACAGTATGCTGGTTTGTTTACATGGCAGATCATTGCTGGCATGCCTGTCATGGTCACATACCGTGACATCATTGATGTTCTATCAGTCTTGTCTTGTTGCATGTGCATGCTCCTTTCCACATGAAACGCTGCATGCACTGAGCAACTGCTTTGGTGTACAGGGTCCCTATCCCTTTGGTGTAGACCCTGTGTGGCATGGAACCAAGACTGAGCTGTCTTACCTCAACTCTGTCAAGATGAAGCTGTCAATTGTGCTCGGTGAGTCTCTGTCCTTTAGTGCCCCTGTCCAGATGTGTCAGTTGCGCTGCCTGCTGCAGCTTGAGACACACTGGCAGTGCATCATAGCACTTTCATAACAAGTCCTTCCAAAGCATGTGATGTATAGTGTGCTTACTGTCGGTTGCGGCAGGTCTCACGGCAGCTGTGCACATGTGCCCCGAACAGTGCATGCATGACTGCTGGGACTCACACTCTGGTTGTTGACTTTGTCCCTGTTGCGTGATGTGCACTGACTGTTCAGATGACACTGTTGCATTACTTGGTGTGCAAAATTGGTATATGCCATCTCTTGGAGCTATTCAAATAGTCCTGTTGTGCTCATCACAATGTTGTTTGCCAGCTGTGTCACATTGTGAATCACTCATCACACTTGGGCAGCCAAGTATAGTACTTGGCTTTTCATTAAATTGGCCCTGAAAGGTGTAGTCTTTTGTTTCGTTTCTCACTCATGACACTTTAAGCGCTGCGGTTCAGGTGTTGCTCAGATGAACGCGGGTGTGGTGCTGTCTCTCTTCAACCAGCGCTACTTCCGTGACAAGCTGTCCATCATCTGCGAGTTCATCCCTCAGATGATCTTCCTGAATGCGCTGTTTGGCTACTTGTGCGTCCTCATTATAGCCAAGTGGATCAGCGGATCGTATGCTGACCTGTACCACATCATGATCTACATGTTCCTGCAACCGGGCAATGTAGACTGTAGCAGCACCACAGATGGTGTCACAACTGTTGGATGTCCCAGGAACAAGATGTATGCTGGGCAGGCTGGCTTTCAGGTGAGCAGGCGTACTGGTTAGCCAACCTTCCACTGTTTAACCATAAATTGCGCTCTACTGCACACATTTTAAGGTTTCTACTGCACAAAATGTGAAGTTTTGTAGTGACGGGCGTGAGTTTTCTGACCGTTGTCACAGGTCAGTCAGGTACGTGGTGCGTACTGCCACCATAGCACTCAGTGTTGGAAGCTCAAGTTGCTGTGTGACCCTTTTGCCTTCTGCATCATATTACATCAGACCAAGTGCAGTGAGATGCAGGAGTCACAGCCCATTGTTGGCAGCCAAGCATGCTTAGCATCTCAACCAGAAAAGTGGGGGCATGTGTCAACTGCAGTTTGTGGCGACTCTTTGACAGCATTGTGACACTGCATGCTCATTCTCCTTTCAGATGATCTCAGTGCAATGATAGATCCCCTGGTTGCTGCAGGTGTTCTTGCTGCTGGCAGCATTTGCAGCTGTGCCGTGGATGTTGATTCCTAAGCCGTATGTTCTGAAGAAGAGACATGAGGCCCGCATGGCTCAGGTACCTCTCTTCTGCATGCTTCCATGTACCCTCATTCTGCTGCAACACATCATGCATGCCTATGTCCATATGCCCATACACAATGAAGGTCATTGCAGGGCCTTTGCAAAGACACCTCCATGCAGCTTTGCTGCCAGCATGCCAGCAGTCAATCACGCACCTACCTCTCATGCAGATCTTGTGCCTGTGCACACTTTGTATATTACTCCCCTGCTCAATGCAGGGACAATTTGCTAAAGGCTGCTGATCACCGCAAAGCTTAGCTGCATGCCATGCTTGCTTTTGTAATGTCCATAACCATTTTTGTTCTTCTTGCATCTTCAGACACAGCACTATGGACGTGTGTCCCCGCATGATGAGGACTCTGAGACTCCCAACCAGCGCCTGACAGCAGCAGCGCATGACGAGCATGAGGAGTTTGACTTTGGGGAGATCATGGTTCACCAGATGATCCACACGATTGAGTTTGTGCTGGGAGCTGTGTCCAACACAGCTAGTTACCTGCGCCTGTGGGCTCTGTCACTGGCTCACTCCCAGCTGTCAGCTGTCTTCTATGACAGGGTCTTGATGGCTGGGGTGTCATCTGGCAAGCCAGCACTGTTCATTGGTAAGCCCTTTCCTTCCTAAACACAGCTTGTTTGGCTCTTCGATTATAAGACTGACTTTCCACTTGACGCTAGCTTGCCTGTCTTACTGCTATAGTAACACCACGATTTGCACTGCAGCTATGGTGTGAACCACTGCTTGATATCAACATCTTGGGTTGCTACATGGTTCTTAGTCCTGTCTAACCAGACTTTGTGTGCTGTGTGCAGCGTTCTTTGTGTTCATCATTGCCACTCTGGGTGTGTTGATGGTGATGGAGACTCTGTCAGCATTCTTGCATGCATTGCGTCTGCACTGGGTGGAATTCCAGAACAAGTTCTACCATGGAGATGGCTACAAATTTGCACCGTTCAGCTTTACAATCATTGAGCAGGAGGAGTTGTGAGTATACTGTACTGCTGTAGACCTGGCACATTGTTGTGGCAGACTTTGGATGCCACACCTTGTAATGATTCTGTTACCCTACATCACATGACGACTTGAATGCGTCAGCATGTTCTGAACGTCTGCAGATGGCTGCGCCGATGGAATATGAATATCATGAAATGTGAGCAAGTTTGGGAATGGGCCGTAACGGTACAGATCTGTTTATGCAGCCCCCCTTTGATATGTGAATCACATTCTTTTCTGATATGATGAGTTGTAGCAGTGTTAAGCCTAGAAGCATGGTATGTTAATGCATTCCTGTCAATTCACAACCGCTGACAAGACTTAGCGTGCAATAATTCTCCTGAACTCAGATCACTAACAGAGTAGGCGTTAGGCCTTTTTGTTGAGTCCTGTGTGTGCAAATGGCATTGCATGTGCGACCAAGTCACACATCGCATGTGCAAGCACGTCACACTGCATGTGCCACCGTAAGGAAAACGTACATTGTTGGGTGCAACAAAAAAAGATTTTCTTCGTGAGCCTACATTTACAGACACTGCAGCATGCTTTCGATCGTGTCTACAATGTATGTGTAGTGGATGTTTTGTGTGTCTGAGGATTCCTACCTAAAACTTCGAACACAACTGTCACAGTGTGTGTTGGGCACAAAAGTGGTGGTGCAAAAGCTGATGCAAGGCATGGCACAGACTACGCTTGCAAATGGCCTGCATAGACTGTATTGCAAGGTCTGTCATGCCACCACCACCACTCTTTCAGGGCAGACATGCAGCTGACTGGTGACAATTTACTCTGGCCAATCTGCATATTTGCAGCATGGCGCAATCTTCAAATTGCAAAATCGCAGCTACGACAGGGTGTCACTTCTCTCTGCCAAGCCCCTACCCCACGTCGATTCAGTACTTTGCAACTGCTGCACCCCACCGCCAACGTGAAACGGAGGAGGAATGTCGAATCCAGTGCCAAGAGGGCTGCCAGAGGCTGGGAAGCCGGAACTAGAAGCGGAGGCAAAAGAATCCCGCCGGCTGTGAGCATCGTGGAAGGAGTCTGCTCTGCTTGAGGCCTGTGTTGTAAATGATCCCTGGCGCTCGGCGGCAGAAGCAAATGAGTCCATCGAGCCCTGAAGAGAAAATCTTGCATTTATAGCATCTATATCATAGCAGCGTAGTCTCCAAAAGCATGCAATATTGCACTGTGATACATTCAAGCTCAAGCTGGACTGCAACTCGCCAAACTTTAGTGCCCAGCATTGGTCATGAGGCAGACAGCCCCACATGTGCCTAGGCTATATAACTTGTGCTCAACAGCTGACAAATTAGGCAAACAAGAAATCAGGATGTGGCTTTACCTCCTGACTCAGGTTCCCATAGGACTGGCCTCTGTTGCCAAGAGGAACTGCAGTCTGCTCCCCGTGACCCTTTGTCTTCAAGGTTTGGATACCTGACACTGTGCCAGCCTGCTCAGCGTTCTGCTGCTGGCTTGATGCCTGCTGAGTCATGCCTGCTTGGCCACTCGTCTGTGCCTGTCCAGATATGCCAGCCGGCGCCTGCACCTCAAAATGAGTCAGAGGAAGGCCCAGCATGCAAGCACCTCGATGTGCAATCCCATGCAATCTCATGATCCAAAACCAGGCTTGATCCATGCTGGCTAATCCCTGATCGCATGTAAAGATGTGTCCCGGCCACACTGTCAATGCCTTTCTACTTGAACTCAAAATCAAGCACGAGCTGCTTTGCATGCCTTCATCCATGAACGACGACGCTTGCTACCCACAATATTCATACGACCATACAGAAGTCAACATGCTACAAACACATGCAAAGCCACAGTAAGGTGTTCTGGAGAGCTTACAACGAGGTGACCGCCGCCATGACCCCCCACCTGAGCATTGCCTCCCCTAACTGGTGAGCTGGGCGCCTACAAACACCCAAGCCAGTGTAAGCTCAGCAACAACGTGAAGCTTGCCATCAACCCATTCAATATCCTGTACAATCTCGGAAATTGAACAGATACTGTGGCAAAAAAGCACAGAATGCATGCAAAGACGACATGGCAACAATCAGTGGACAACTTGTGCTACTGCAGCAGCACACACTGCAATGTGATCAGAGCAGCAGCACAGCAGACAGGAGCAGCTCACCATACTTCAAGGCCTCAAGCAGTACATCACGAAAGACATTTTACATTTGACCTACTAGGCATTTTGCACAGAGGTGTTATGCTTTCAAGAGCTATGGCAAAACTCACCAGCAGGTGTCCCGCCAGGGGTGCAGCACTCTGGCCAGGGGGGCCATGGTGGGTGGGGGAGCCTGGGCCCTCCATGTGTCCAGCCCCACCATTCTCTGCATCACCCAGGTCATACCTGCTGGGGTCAAACCCAGGGCTGCGGCCTACTCCCACCTGCACCATAATGGCAAGAGTCTAACCACTTGCACTTGGGGTTGCACAAGGACCAATCAAGATCCCAAGTCTGTGATGAGCGCTGATTTGGGTTGCGGGCTTCACTGTCTCATGCAGATGCTTGTGAGCTGTGTGCTACTATGGAGCTTGGGAGTGCAATGGGAAAAACACTATTTGCAGACCATGACTGGGTTTCCGACAGCTGTTGATGTAATGCAGGAGTTGCAGATGCTGTGTGAGATTGACATGAAGCATGACAAGAGCTTTTCTGCAGCAAGAAGATGCCCAAGCTCTTGCGGAGGGTCTTGCCAGTTTCACAACTAAATGCAATTATGGCATTACTGTGAAAATTTGTGTGGAGAGTAGTGACACTTCTATCTGACCTCAAATACGCTTGCTGCATGCCTGTCACAAAAATGGCCAAGACACCAAGCATTAATGTACCAGACCAAGCAACAAGATAACAGTAATGTAATGTATATACTGCAACATTTGCAGCCTATACCAAGGTCTCTGTGACTACAGTACAGCCTGACAAGACAGGCAGTATGTCAGGGTGTCACTTGCCTGCTGGCCAGGCTGCTGAGGCTGGGGGGCAGCCATGGCAGTCTGGTTGGGGTAGGGCTGGGCCAGAGGGTTGTTGTGCACCCCATTCATCCTGCCATTGCCATTGCCCGCCCCATTCAACTGCCCATCTGTAGAGGCAACCAGATCATCAGCCCCCAACAAGTATTCACACTCAACATGAGGCTTCAGAAACCCCATGCACTGAGACATGTAAGCAGCAGACTGTACAGCCTGCAATGTACATCAGGCATCAAAGCAATATTGCCCTGCAGGCAAGCTGTGCAGCTTAACCAGGGGACGGCTATGCAGGGCAGGGTCAGGGTGGTAAGCCTGCTTCATTGTTGCTGCCACCGTTTGATAGGGTTTGCTTTGTACTCTTACATCTCCCAACACTTGAAACACTGGCAGCATTGATATTGTTTGAATGAACATCAAGATCTTCAACAGGAGCATTGACGTCTTCACAACCAGTGTGGACAACTTGGATGCACAAAATGGGCCCAGCACAGAAACAGGTACCTGTCTGGTAGGCAGCAGGTCCAGACAGGGCAGGAATGGCTTCCTCCTGATTGGCGTACCCCATCTCCAGATCCGGCATCAGCATGGGCTCAGGCTTCCGCCGTGGAATGGGCAAGCAGCACACCTCCCGCCAGTTGCGGAACAGACCCCTGCATCACCAACACCCACAGCTAAGCATTTTTTCTGGGTGTCATCTCTGCGCAAGGGCCATGCTAATCTTCTCTGCATCGCTCCAATTGTAACAGATGTGCCTGCATGACCAACAGCCACAGGTAAGCAATGCGCTGATGGCCACATACATATGTGACATGACAATGAGCAGCTGTTTTTAATCCCAAAATGCCTATTTTAGTGCAGAAACGTCATCCCGACACTGGTAATCTAAACTCAGAAACGCCTGGGGACAATAAAAACGTATTTCTACATTGTGGAGATGTTGTAGTTGTTGCAAGTTTGAGCTCAGATTTGTGTATCAGAGGAGGAACTAGCAAGCTGCCTGTCACACATCAACGTAGACCGAATTGCTGCAAGTGTCTTGCATCACACACACTCATGTGACACCAAGGATGTTGCCTCTTGCTAGAATCAGACGCTGACCCAGGGCCCCTCTGCTACTTTGGGGATGATACTTGGGGCCCATGAGTGGGATGGGCAAAAGGGCAGGAAAGCCCTGGGATGACAATGAGCACGAAGGCTCCATCCAGCTTTCCAACCTAGAATGTGTGTGGTGTACAAATAGACGCATTGCATGTCATTGTTAAGAGACAGCCTAAACAAGCATTCCTTGTCAGGCTCACAGGCCTAGAAGAAGTTTGCAATGCAATGGACAAAGTGCACGTGCTGCTGCTAAGCAGATAAGATGCGTGGAGGTCAAGAGGTGTGAGGCGGCATGCATTACTTTTGACACCAGACATGTAGTGTGTAATGCACCAATCAGCAGCAGCTCTACCTGTTGTAAGGGTTGCCTTGTGCTGTGCCGTATCTATGCCGGAAGTGCTCATACGTGGTCTGGTTGGTGGTAGTCAAGAAGATGTGGAAACCACTCAACCCACCCACAAAACTGCAGACAGTCATACATCGTATCAAAGAATTATGGTCGCCGCTGGGCTGACACATGCAAATATGCTTTTGGATGCCTAGCTATCGATGACAGCATGCAGCATGCAAGAAGAGTATGCTGCCTAGGCACAGAGTGTCTTGCGGTTTTTGACCAGAGTTGAGGTATTGATGGTCATAGAACACATGCGATTTTTGATGGCAGAAACGGTGCTGTGCTGCTCATAGTCTGCTGATGGAGTCCAACACATGCTTGTTGGTATCAGGCTGATGAAGAGATTGAGATGCACATCTGTGACATGCAGCAGTCCTGCAGAAGCTTGCCGCGCGTAGCTGGTGCAGCAAGCAAGGAGCTAAGGTATGCATGTGGTTGTGGTTTTCAGGCATCAGCACAACAGCAGAGCAGCAAAGCTTCACAGACAAGCCTCACAGACAAGCCACAATCAGCTGGGCAACCATGGCCGCAACAACCTTGCTGTCTGTGTTGCTGATGCATAAGCAAAGGAAGCACTATGATTGCAGTGGGAGCAGCAACAGGGCCGCAGTACAAACTCACCAGCAAGCCAGCACAGAGTAGATGATGAGCACAATGTTGGCAGGCTCCTTGCGGATGGCAGTGCCAAAGTTGTGGTACCTCCACTTGCTGATCAGCAGCAACTCTGCCAGGCAGGTAGCAAAGATGGTGCAGCACAGCAGAGTGCAGCTGAAGATGAACGCCAGGAAGAAGCGGTAGTTCCTCTGCAATGCACAACACAAGCACTTCTAACAACAAGATTTTCAGACTTGGAGAAATGGTGCTGTGAGAGATGCAGGTAAACTGCCAGTATGCACATGTGTGATGTACATTCTGAACTGGCGTGTTGCTACCCTTCGTTCAATGCCCCTGTTCCATTTCAAGCAGGATCAAGTTTTGCCACAGCCTTTGATCATTCCAAGCGTTTCCTGACTCAGAGACGTGTGAGCAGTTGTTCATGCAACAAGAGGGTGTGCAAGCCACAAGACTCTCAGCTGTACAGACAGCACAGAACCATAGACCCAGTCACCACTCAGGGCAGAAGACTGGATGCATCACAGTCTTGTGTGTTATGCATGACAACAAATGTCTAGTGGTAACATGTATGCAGAGCAGGGACAGTAAATGTTTAGTGGTAACATGTATGCAGAGCAGGGACAGCAAGCATGTCGTCTAGCCAAAACTTTACTAACGATTTTAATGGGGGTAATGCAGCAGATGCTCACCAGGCCTACGCAGGTCCCAACCCAAGGGCAGTGGTGGTCAAACTTCTCCACGCAGTTGTCGCAGACAGCACAGTGGGAGCAGCGGGGCGGCCTCCAGTGATTGCAGGTGGTGCACCATTTGGTCTGAACCACAAAGCTGTTGATCTGATGCTCCTTGTATGCTGGCCGGCCTCTGCAGCAGCACACTCCCTTAGGAAAGCAAATTGCTTTGATGCTTGTTGCTTTTATGCTTGTTGCCCATTTTGGGCAATGCTTTGCTAAGATGATCTGCAGCTGCCCAGGTGTAGTTGTTGCAAAGTTGGTAAAAGCAAAGCATGTGTGCCAGTGCCTGTTTTGCTTGGCTGGGGTTTGGTTTTACAGCTTGCAGAAAGCCTGTGTGCTGCCTGCTTGCCTCTTATCCTTGTGCCACACAGGCAACAGACAAGAGACATAACATTGCAAGGCTTCCCAGAAGACAGACAGGCATCAAAATGACTGTTTTAAGCATGCTTGTGAGTTGCCAAGTACTTACAGCTTGGCTTCTGGTCTGTTGCCATCATCTCTGGGATAGAACCCAGGGTCTCTCAGAGCGGTCATGCACAAGCAGAACATGCATGCCAGAAGCTCTGCTGCTATGATGGCTACCAGGGCCCAGGAAATGTTGGGACCGATCTTGGA